>VTLG01016300.1_pt1 | contig 39769 bp, 49 predicted proteins | sample 4694571 | NCBI WGS metagenome assembly VTLG01 (sample SAMN12604809, study PRJNA352737) | marine metagenome | biome: ENVO:00000447; feature: ENVO:00000209|ENVO:00000569|ENVO:01000036; material: ENVO:00002151; isolation source: viral sequences binned using virsorter ... | reverse complement strand
CGAAAGTCCAACACCACAGATTATTAAAGATGCACGATCAAAACTCAATAGGTAAGGAAGAATCCGACGCCTCAAGATATCAAAGAGCATTAGATCTCTTTACTGAATCAGTTTACAAACCAGATCCTGACCTTCGTGGTTGTGCTCATAACCAAAACTGTTTTAATGAACTTATGGAGATCAGAGAACACGTTATAGAGTATCTCAAGACACTTAAGGAAGTCACTCATCATACAAATGCAGATGAAAGTGATGAAATAGAAACAGCAAAACTGATAGAAACAAAGTCTAGATGACCTTGCTTGAAAAACAACTGCTTGTAGTTAGAAAATTAAGAGAATCTTTACCTTCGGAATCCAGTGCGTATTTTTACCTATCACCTGTACTAAATAGTAAAGTAATGATACGAAAAAATACAGAATGTGTGTTGAATCCCAAAGAAAAACAGCAAAAAGGTTAATAAAAGTTGCAAAAAAGTTTCCAACCCTCTATAGTAGAGAAGACGTACTCTACGCCAAACTTATTAAAAAAGCGAACAAAAAATCAAACAATGAAAATCTTTCTTGATACTGCCGTATTTGAAGACATCTATAAGTTTAATCAAACAGGTCTCATAGACGGTGTGACAACAAACCCATCACTAATACTAAAAAGTGGTGGAGATCCTGTAGAAACAATTAAGAAAATATCTGGAGAGTTCCCATTTTTTGAATCCATATCAGCAGAGGTAGTTGCAGATGAGGCTCTTGAAATGGTAAATCAGGCACAGGCGTTCAAAGATATGCAGAACGTCACTATAAAAGTACCATTGACGGTAGAAGGTCTAAAAGCATGTAAGTTACTGTCAAGTGACGGATTTACAGTAAACGTAACACTATGTTTCTCAGTTGCACAGGCAATACTGGCATCAAAGGCAGGAGCTACATATATTTCACCATTTGTAGGAAGAGTTGACGATAATTCATTCGATGGTTTAGGTCTAGTTAAGGACATTGCGAAACTATATAGAGAACACCTGTCAAGAACGCAAGTTCTTGCTGCATCTCTTAGAAATGTGAAAGATGTTGCAGATTGTTTCTCAGTGGGAGCAGACGTTGTTACCATGCCCCCTGCGATATTTGGCAAGATGTACAACCACATTCTAACCGACAAGGGATTACAATTATTCCAAGACGATTGGAACTCTATTAAGAAAGACTAATGGCACTATCAGAACAAACATTAGAAAGTCTCAAGAAGGCAGAAATCCATCTTCGTGACGCACTTGCGTTTGCAGCAAGAGTAGAAAAACCCTATGTGGTGAGAGAGTTAGGTGGTATCATATCTCATTTGGATAACATCCAAGGAACTGAGACCTTGTTTGACAAGATGACTACCGCTATTGATAGAATGGAAAAGGAACAAGAGACGGATGAATGACTTAAGGTATCGTGATGAACGTATGGCATTACGCCAACAAGCATTTCTTTCTTTAAAACATTACAACACTCTCGAAAATGTCCGTAACCTCTACGAATTCTGCCACCTCTGGGTATCGCAAGGTAAAACCGATACTAGAGGAATCGAAGAAAGTTTTCTTAGATACTGCGAAAACTATAGCAATCCGTAAGGGTTCTATTGCAAGACTCGGCCACATAGAGGGTCGGGTTCTTTTTGTAGGTGACGAACCCCATAGAGGCTTAGATGGTAGAAGGTTGTCTACATACCTTACAATATGTTTTAATGAAATCTCTCACGGTGCTATATGTGTTTTTGAGCACGAGTGGGAAAAAGTAGAAGTAATCGAGTACTAATTATGTTTACAATTTATGGCAAAGATGAATGTCCCATGTGTTTCAAGGTAAAAGTTGTACTTGAAATGCTAGGTAAGGAATATGAGTATAAAGAATTAGACAAAGATTACACAACAGAAGAATTTGAGTCTAAGTTTCCAAATACTATCTCCCTACCCCAAGTAGTATTAGATGGTAAGACTTTAGGAAACGCCAATGAAACCCTAAAGTATCTAAAAGAACATAGAATTTTTTAACATGTTTCCTACAGATATGGACATAAATAAAGGCGTAGAACTTATACTCAAAGGAGATAAAAAGAAACCGCCTAAACAAACACCAAAGTTCTTCGATATCAAACTTTCTTTATTTGGCAGAGAGTTTAGACTATCGTTAGATATTAAAAAGAAAAATTAACCTTGGGAGGAATCCAATGGAATCATCAGCACTTCTTGTAGTATTCAGTATACTATGCTTTACATTTTTGATATTAGGTGGTATAATTGGATGGTTAGCCCAACAAAACAATTATGTCAATATGCAAAATCATGGTGCGTTCTCAGCTCACCCTGAGATGTATGATGAAAATGGGATGTTAATTCCCGATGAAATAGTAGCCTTGAGGTTTGAAAATCCTAATGACAACAGCGAAGAAGACGACAGCGACGAAGACTAGATCTGCGTCCACGAGGAAGAAAACTACCACTCGTAAAAAAACCACTGCATCTAAACCAAGGACAGTAGCAGTTAAAAAGAGAGAACTGCCAGCTAATCCTATGGTTCATGAACTTTTAGAGGCGGTAGACTCTGAAAGAGTAAAAGCAAAGAAATTGGATTTACTTCGTACTCATGGAGAAGATTCATTTAAAATGACTATGATTTGGAATTTTGATGAGTCTGTAGTCTCTATGTTACCCGATGGTAATGTTCCATATCAACCTGTAGAAAGTGATGTTCAAGCAAGTGTGGACAAAGGACTTCCTCAGAGATCAACTATTCGCAATACTGCAAGACAGTTTTACCGCTTTGTAAAAGGTGGTGATGATGCAATGAATAAGATCAAAAGAGAAAGTCTCTTCATTAATATTCTTGAGACACTACCACCACCAGAGGCAGAGATCTTAGTGTTAGTTAAAGATAAAAGACTAACAGAAAAATACAATATCACTAAGGAATTAGTGGCAGAAGCATATCCAGAAATTACTTGGGGGAATAGATCCTAATGAAAGTACTACACGAAAAGTGTGATCCAAAATTAGCACAAGATAAGAAGTTGCCTTACACGGCATATCTTGTTGAATATGTTGATAAGGAAAATGGAGAGGAAAAAACTTTCTATGATATTACAACATGTCTAAAACAAACAGACATGTTTGATTATTACTATGATAAGTACAAAACAGGATTAAAGGGTTGGAAGCAAACTGAAGGCATTGTCAACCCAAAGCTTTGGAATTCAGAACCAGAGAAAAAATCATCAACAGGCAAACCATCCCAAAGAAAACGTAAATGATTAATCCTATGAGTGTTGTGAAAAATGTAAGAACTGTTTACAGCAGATTTTACCAAAAAAATATCAAGGAAGTTGAAGTGCGATTTGGTAATGAAGACCCTGCATGGATTCCTTATGATACTTTACTTGCCATGATGAACTTTGAGGGGGACATATTAAATGGCTGAAGAGGGAAAAGTTAACATGAACTTAGATGAGTATAAGAAACTCATCAAGAAGTATAAGAAGACAAAGAAATATATGAAATCCAATCTCTTCCAAGTTAAAATGATGGATGGCACAGAGAAATTTGTTTCACAACTATTGAAAGAGGCAGACCAAGTGCAAGATGAATTATGAATTAATTGATAATTTTCTTGCGCCTGATCAGTTCAAAGCCATTCAAGATCTTATCTTAGGTTATAAGATGAGTTGGAATTGTTGTAATGGTGTTGTACTGCCAGGGGATGGCAACTTCCAGTTTGTGCATGTTTTTTACACTAACTATGCACCACAGAGTCCGTTCTTCAATGATTTGAGTCCAATATGGAACAAACTTGATCCTGTATCTATTGTCAGATGCAAAGCCAATCTAAATATGATGACACAGACTCATATAGAAAGTGCTTATCATAGTGATGTTGACAATTGCATCACGGCCATATATTATGTAAATACTAACAACGGATATACTGAGTTTGAAAGCAATGGTATGAAAGTTGAAAGTGTCGAGAATCGAATTATAATTTTCGATTCAAACGAAAAGCATAGAGGAGTCACAACTACTGATACTCCCAGAAGGTCAGTAATTAATTTTAATTATTTTATTTGATATGGACAAGAACCACTTAAAACTTATGATTAAGCAATTGAAAATGGTTGTTGAAGAATTGGAAGCAGAAGTTTATTCTGATCCCACTTCTTATGTTGAACCTGATGGTAAGAAAGTTACCTATGCAGATCAAGAAGAAATGTAATGGACGTAAAGTTAGTAAGTGTTACACCTGATGCAGAAAAGACTATGGCACACATTGCCAGAGTTTCTAACCCTGCCAATCAAGACAATGAAAAGTTCGCTGGACTTCTCAAGTATTGTATCAAACATAATCATTGGTCAGTATTTGAACAATCTAGTATGACTCTAGAGATAGAGACAACTCGTGCCATTGCAGCACAGATACTCCGTCACAGGTCATTTACATTTCAAGAATTCTCTCAGAGATATGCTGATAGCACACAATTGGGAGTTATTCCTATTCCTAGTCTTAGGAAACAAGATTTAAAGAATCGTCAAAACTCTACAGACGATCTTGACGAGTTTGTCAAACAAAAGTTAGAATTACAAATGAAAACTTTGTTTGACTCTGCAACCGCTCTGTATCAACAGATGTTAGAGGAAGGAGTTGCAAAAGAATGTGCTAGGATGGTTTTACCACTTTGTACACCAACAAGAATCTATATGACAGGTTCTTGTAGATCATGGATTCATTATATTGATTTGAGATCCGCTCATGGAACTCAAAAGGAACATATGGATATTGCACATGCCTGTAAAACGGTATTCATAGAACAATTTCCAATAGTTTCTGAAGCATTAGAATGGAGAAATGGTGTCGTTGAAATTCAAAAACAAATCAAAAAAGAACTTCACGGAGAGGAAACTTAATGGCGACATACCCTGTAGTCAACAAAACAACTGGTGAACAGAAAGAGGTTGTAATGAGTATTCATGATTGGGATCAATGGAAAACTGATAATCCCGAATGGGATAGAGATTATTCAGATCCATCAACAGTTCCAGGCGTAGGAGAAGTTGGAGAGTGGAAAGACAAACTCACCAACAAACATCCAGGCTGGGGTGAGATTCTAAAGAAATCTGAAAAGGCTGGTGGAATACAGGGTCGTTTAGCTAACAGAGGTATTACTTAAATATGTCAACTAAAAAAAGAAGGAATACTAATAGTCAGCACCGTGATTCAGTTGGTGCTGGAATGACTGCTAAACAAATGCGTAGGAAGAGACCAATTAACAATGGTATGTTAGTTGACATCGAACCTATCACAGATAATCAAAAGGTATTATTTGATCACTATGCAAAAGGAAAGAATATGTTTGCATATGGTGCTGCTGGTACAGGAAAAACTTTTATTAGTTTGTACTTAGCACTTAAAGATGTTCTTGACGAAATGACACCATATGATAAGGTGTACATTGTTAGATCATTAGTATCTACGAGAGAGATTGGTTTCCTTCCAGGCGACCATGAAGATAAGTCATCACTATATCAGATTCCTTATAAGAATATGGTAAAGTATATGTTTGAAATGCCTTCAGACAATGACTTTGAAATGTTATACGGTAATTTAAAAGCTCAAGAGACTATTTCATTCTGGAGCACATCATTTATCAGGGGAACAACACTTGATAATTGCATTGTGTTAGTAGATGAGATGCAAAACTTGAATTTTCACGAATTAGATAGTATAATAACAAGAGTAGGAGATAACTGTAAAATAATGTTTTGTGGTGACTCTACTCAAACGGATCTTACAAAGTCCAATGAGAAGAATGGCATTTTAGATTTTAAACGTATCATTGAGATCATGGAAGATGATTTTGGTGTTGTTGAATTCGGTATAGATGACATTGTACGCTCTGGTCTAGTGAGAAACTATTTGGTTACTAAACTCGCTTTGTCTTTATAATGTTTACCCACTTGAATAAACTTGGTGATTTTGAGTTAGAAGCCAATACTATAGATGGAGTCAGATATTACACTCTTCCAAGTGGAAAGAAGGCTCCTTCTATTACTTCTATAACCAGCTTTTATAATCGTCAAACATTTATAAAATGGCGAAAAAAAATTGGTGAGGAGGAAGCTAATAAGATCACTAAGGTTGCTACTGATAGAGGAACCAAGTTTCATGATCTGGTTGAAAAATATCTTTTGAATGAAGATATCAACTCTTTAGAAATATTACCTACAACCAAGGCTCTTTTCTTAAAAGGAAAGAAATCTTTAGATAATATAAATAATATTCATTGTCTTGAAAAACCACTTTATAGTGAGTACTTCGGGATAGCGGGAAGAGTTGATTGCATTGCGGAATACAATGGCGAATTAGCCATAATAGACTTCAAAACATCTAAAAAAGTTAAACCAGAAAAGTGGTTGGAAAACTACTTTGTACAAGAAACAGCATATGCTTGTATGTACTATGAAATGACAGGTATTGCTGTAGAAAAGATTGTGACCTTAATGGTATGTGAAAACGGAGATGTTAAAGTTTATGAAAAAACCAACAAACGTGACTATATTAAACTTCTTACCAAGTATATTAAAGAATTCGTCACACACAAACTCGGAGAGTATGGAGAAAGAAGTTAATGAACTACTAAAAGAGAAATTTCTCGATCAGAACAAGTTTACACAAGATGTAGAACAATTAGTTTTGAACACTGAACTCAATTATATTGAAGCAATTATTAGTTATTGTGAAGAAAAAAATATTGAGTTTGAATCTGTAGGTAAATTAATTTCTAAACCATTAAAAGATAAGTTGAAAGCAGAAGCAACTGAATTAAATTATCTCAAGAGAACTTCTAGATCTAAATTGCCATTGTAGGATTATTATGATATTCTGGATAGGATTCATCATTATGTTTCTAAATGAAGGATTTGTAATGATGAGGCATGTCTCGCCTTGGGCGGCGAAACAGAGAGATAATCTCATAGAAAAATATGGTGATGGGTGGCAAACCTTTCACGGTATAGTAGATTACGTTTGGGTGATTGTTGTAGCCTTAGGGTTCGCATTTTCACCACACAGAGGTAGTCACTTATACGTTTTTCTCGCCTTTTGGGGTAGTGCATTTACCCTGATATACCTACCTATGTGGGTATCTAAAACAGATAAATAGTAATAACATCAGATCTATCAATGAGTGAATTTTTCAAAGCTCCAGCTGTCAGAGCCGCAATGGCCGAGATACAGGAGTTACAAGAAGATATTATGACAGGTATCGCTGTCAGAGGGATGAGAGATCCTTCCTCTGAAGAGGGTTACTTGTACATTACTAAAATGAGAAAACTTCTAGAGAAACAGAGAAACTTTATGTTTAGGCTGTCACTAGAGGAAGAAGATGCTGATGCTATTGAGATGAAAAAACAAATCGTAGAATCTGCAAAGTTTCTAGGATTGAAGGACGGTCAGAATATCAATGCTTTTTTTGATACTCTTAGCGCCACTCTGGATAAGTTAGAAAATAACATACCAGATTGACTAATATAATATTATCTGTTATAATATAAACAATCCAACAATACAAAAATACGGAGAATACTAAATGTCATTTGCTGCATTAAAGAAACAATCTAAAGCAGGCTCTCTTACAGAGAGATTGATGAAAAAAGTTGAGAAACTCAACGAAAAAGGTGGAAGTAATACTGATGAAAGGTTGTGGAAACCAGCTGTAGATAAGGCTGGTAATGGATTCGCTATCATTCGATTCCTCCCTGCACACGCCAATGCTGAACTGCCATGGACTCAAGTATGGAGTCATGCCTTTCAAGGGCCAGGTGGTTGGTATATTGAGAACAGTTTAACTACTGTTGGTAAAAACGATCCTGTCGGAGAACTTAACAGAACTCTTTGGAATAGTGGTCGTGAATCTGATAAAGACATTGCTCGTAAACAAAAGCGTAAGCTTTCCTACTATGCAAACGTTTATATCGTAAAAGATTCTGCAAATCCTGAGAACGAAGGACAAGTCAAACTTTATAAGTTTGGTAAGAAGATCTTTGATAAGATCACTGCTGCAATGCAACCTGAGTTTGAAGATGAAGAACCAATCAATCCATTTGATTTTTGGAAAGGTGCTAATTTCAAGTTGAAAATTAAACAGGTCGCTGGATTCTGGAACTACGATAGTTCAGAGTTTGGTAAGACAGAAGCACTTTTAGATGACGATACTGCACTAGAAGCAATTTACGATAAGATCTATGATCTAACTGAGTTCACTGCTGCTGATCAGTTCAAGTCATATGAAGAACTCAAAGCACGTTTGGATTCTGTTCTTGCAAGAAAGGCAGTTGTTACACCTAAGATGGACACTGAGGATCTTGAAGATTTAAGTGAAGGTCTTTCTCCTACACCAGAACCAGTTGCTGCTGTAGAGGAGACTACGGAAGAAGAAGATGACGCACTGAGTTATTTTCAAAAACTCGCAGAAGAGTAAACAATAAGAAAGGGGTCTTACGACCCCTTTTTTTATGCCCCACTAAGTCTTGGATTATATACTTTTTTCAACCTCTTGGTGAGATAATCACTAGATTTTTTATACTTCATAATTCTCCTCATGTCAGCAAGATATATGTCTAAGTAATCTGATTTTAATACTCTTATTCTTCTCTTTGCATCATTCTCATTTACTTCATATTGATAGTTAGTTACTGGAAATACATTACTACTTAATACTTGGTTGCCATCTGCATCCTTAACTACACCTACACCATCTACTGATGTTATTGGATTAAGAGTTTCTCCAGCCATTGTAATCTCAGTTTGAAGAACTTCATCCAAGTATCTGGAATCAAAATTAGAATCTACTCTTAGTCCCTCTGGAACTATTAATCTCCCTCTTTGATCCATAAACAATTCAGTATTATAGTGATGTACATTTGTTAATGCCTCTTCACTGCCATATTTTTCTATAATGTAGTTTTGAAAGTCAACAGAATTTAATGGCCATTGATCACGATAGTTAGTAATATTATTTGTTGTTAATATAACCCAATCATACCGAGGATCTCCATATACTGCTTCTGCTGTTTGTTCTGGTCTTTCATCTCCAACAATCATATAATCACTAAATGCCGTAGCGACATTCGCAAAATCATTACGAAGTTTCGGTCTCTTAAATATGTTTTTTACTCTGATAGTTTCATCACTAGAACTCCTGTCTGTAGTTCTAGAAACATATTCCATTTCTGGAAAGTAAGAAAAATATGAAGCCATTAGTATCCTATCTCCGCATTGTATGGATTATTTTCTTTGATGATGCTAATTGGGAAGAGATCTCCTAAACCTTCATCAGTTCCATCGTATCGTCTACCCTGAGCGACCTTATCTCCATAGTCTGTGTTGTATATAGGTTCAAGTTCATTGAATCTAAGTGTCATAGTCAATGAAATTGGCATACCATTATCATATGCCATCCATTGACCCTCTGGAGTATAGTTGACACTAATATCTGTCAGAGCACAAGGTTTAAATTTATTTACTCCCATGATGTCTTTTTTATCTCTAGTCACATATCTAAGTCGGAAAATATTAGGTGTGCCTAAGAAGTATGAAGGGCCTCCAGCAAGACCATTATCTTCTGATCCACTTTCCATTTTTTTGAGTTTTCTAGGAGCAGACCATTGTTTAAAAGCTCGAATGATCATTCTAACATTTGCAGCTTCTAATTCATCTCTAGGACTCATAGTCCATTGAAATTCAAATGATCTTAGAGCAACACCAGTAAATAAAAGTTCTGTATTTGCGTTTGCAACAACACCTACACTTCTAGAGAGAACTGTTTCTGGTGGGATATCATATCCCATGTTGGCAGATAACTGACTAACCATATTTGCCATCATATCTGCTCTACCTGTTTCTCTCTGCATCCTTTCCATTGTTTGCCCAGCTCTTCTTCTGAAACCACCAAGAAAGAAACCATCTAAAGTGAAAGTTGCTCTTAATGGGTTTGTAGATGTTTGTTGCATCGCTGTAGCTGCTCCAGCGTTCATTTCGCCATCATCCCACATTCTTGGGTTAGGATCCATCATATTATTAGGCATGGGTAGTTTTATACCAGCACCTAGTTTCTTTCTGAATGGTGACGATCTTTGTAATCCGAATCCAATATTATTCTTTAAATCTTTCCCTGTAGTATTTCTTCTATTCTCATGGTGTAAAGCATCTGCATATGGTGGGTTGTATCCGTAACATTGGATAAACATATGATCCATGTTGTTTGCCATATCCATAGGATACTTGACAATTCTTCTGAACATTACATCATTATCATCATCGTAATCACTTATATTATGATATGTTCCAAAATCAGGATTAAAGAATCTATTAAAGATACCAAAGTCTCTTGCTAAATCTTTGTTTTCACCAAATCTAGCTGGATTGTAATTTGATAACGCTTGAGCATTGTCAATATTGAATATACCATTCTTACTCTTTGCATGTGAATAACTCTCACCATTGCTGTAGAATGATGCTTCTTCAAAACTTACTGCATTGTCAACTGCTCCAATAGTTACTTCATAATCTAAAGAATTTTTCTTCAACCACTCTGGAGTTGGGTTATCACTATTATTTGTAGCATTAATATTATTCCTTATGCCTTCTTTAATACTAGCATCAATTCTTGCTCTTTCTTCTGCATTTAGGAAGGGTTCAACATAACCCTGACCCTCCAAAGATTTCATCTCATTTATATCCCAAACACCATTAGCATATATTGGTTTTCCTTCTGGGATAAGTTGACCATTTCTATCTACAGGTAGAACTTGTGCCGAACCATTCTCTGCATCATAGAACAAACGAAAATTTTGTATATCTAAATTCTTATCTATTCTTTGTATTTGTTCATACTCAATAGGATTTATCTCATCACCAGCTATACTATTAGTAATAGGTGTAGCACTAATTCCAGTTTTTATATCGTTTCTATACTCATTTGGTATCTGCGATGGAAACATCGCTGAACCTCCGACATAGAATCCACTGTTAGTCATGAGTTATTTTCTCCAGTTAAATGCTCTGTTTTTAGGATATGCTCTACCTGATTTACTAATAAATCTTTCTGTAGGGAGTAAAGATATACTACCCCAATCTTCATCATCAGGAACTTTATATAGAGTACCCATTCCAGAAAACAGGTATTTGTGTATGCTATTTTTGGGTACTACAGACCCGCCACCGCTATTTAGTAAGCTTTCTGCAACTGCATCACGATAATCTGGATTAATGTAGTGTAAATTACATCCCAAGAATCCATCACCATCAAATCTTAGTGCCACCGCTAATGGTTGGATATCCCAGAATGGGTATTTTTCTGGATATGCCACATTATATGAGAAGTAGAATAATGACCCTATGGTAATACCACCAGTATCTATAGTATCTGCATCCATATCTTGAACTTCAGCAAGAGCCGTCTCTAATGCATTGGCGTACCATGCACTAGTTCTTCTACCAGTACCAGCTAATTCTTTAATATCTTCTGCGATCATGTGAAATACCTAAATCGTCTTCCGTCATGATTTTAAATTCATATTTTCTATCAGCACAGTATTGTTCTGCTGCTTTCCATTTTGCTTCATTTATAACCCAATTTTTAACATCATGAGCCCATGCCTTAGTTCTCCTTTTAGGGTTCTTTGGTGGAGCCTTACACTGTTTCTTGGGTTTCACTTCTATCACGACAGATCTCTTTTTTCCATTTGAGTCTGTATAATTTATGAAAAAGTCAGGAAAGTATCTGTGCATCTTTCTATCTAAAGGATTCTTGTAAGGTATCCAGAACTCTTCTGATTGCCATTGACTTATGTTCTCTGTAAGATCACAATATTCCATAAACTTTCTCTCCCATAGTGACCTATAAATGATGTTTGTGGGATCGCCTTTGTATTTTTTTATATGTTTTGGTTTGAATTTGCCTTTATAAGCCATAAAAACTCATATACATAGTATGGTAAGTCATATGTTTATTTAGATGGCTGTTAGTATCAATAAATTAAAAAGTTATTTCCAGAAGGTAGGGCCACTAACTGCGGCTACTGATTTTCAGACTATTAATGTAAATGATCCCGATCAACTTTTCAATTTTGAAAAGGCGTTGGGAGCTCCCTCTCTGTCTAACTACTTTAAGTTTTCTATGGAGATTTCTCCACAAAATGCAGAGCTCAGGAGACAATTCCCAGACGAATCGGAGGGAAGTGCTAATGTTGATTTGAATTCTTTTAGAGAAAGAACTTTAGATAAAAATTTAAAAGAGTGTAAAAATCTAGAACAGTGGTTGACTGAAGCTGGGTGTTTCGATAGTTGTTATAAGGGAAGAAGAATGGAATTACTTGCAAGTGAAGCAAACTTGCCAGGCACTAACATGCAAGTAGTACAAGAGGTTGGTAGTAGACAAGGTATAAGAGAAAGGTTTGCCTCACAAAGACAGTATACAGATATTGCTGTTTCTTTTTATGTGACACATGATTACTCTAGTCTTAGATTTTTCCAAGAGTGGATAAATTTTATGAATCCACTTTATATTGGTATATCAGGACAGACTTTCCCAACTTCACATAAAGCGGGATATCCAAATGCAACTGATAGAAATGCATTTCATAGATTTAGATATCCTCATACTTATAAGAGAGATATTCAAATAACCAAATTTGAAAGAGATGTTAACTTAGGTGTTACAGGTAAGGTTGATAGTGGATTAAAAGAATGGACTACCGATATGGATATAGAGGAAGAGGGAAAACCAATTTATGACTCTGCTTATCAACCATCTGTATTGAGTTATAACTTTGTAAACGCATTTCCAACAGCAATACAGGATATACAATTAAGTTTTGGTGCTGCACAAGTTCTAAAGGTTACTGTTGATTTTTCTTACGATAGATACTTCCTAGTACAGTCTCAAGGTGGAAGATCAAGAAAAATTCCAGCTGAATATGCAGCTGCTGTTCCATTAGGAATAACTCCCGAAGTCTTAAGTAGGGGTGAGAATTACCCTTAAGAAACCCCTCTAAATAATAACGAATAATTACTTATTATGCCTTTACCAAAAATTACTACGGCTGAGTATGAATTGACATTGCCTTCTACTGGAAAAACTGTAAAGTACAGACCTTTCCTAGTTAGAGAAGAAAAGATACTTATACTTTCGCTTGAATCAGAAGATCAAAAACAAATTACCAATGCTGTTAAACAGGTTCTAAAAGAATGTGTTAAAACAAGAGGTATTAAGATTGATGTGTTACCGAGTTTTGATATAGAATATCTATTTTTAAATATTCGTGCCAAATCTGTTGGTGAAACGATTGATCTTGTTGTTACATGCGGTGATGATGGTGTTACAGAAGTTCCTGTAACTGTTGCTATTGATGATATAAAAGTAGTGAAGTCTGATGATCATTCTCAAGATGTTGAATTAGCAGATGGATACACTGTTAAAATGAAGTATCCTTCATTGAATCAATTCATTGAAACAAACTTTAATCAGAAAGATGATGATGCTGTTGAAAAATCATTTGAGATTGTAGCATCCTCTATTGACATGGTATATAATGATGATGAAATGTTTGCAGCATCTGACTGCACTAAAAAAGAATTAAAAGAATGGGTCGAATCTTTGACATCTGAACATTTTCAAAAGATTGAGAAATTTTTTGAAACTATGCCTAAGTTAAAACATACTCTTAAGGTTACAAATCCTAAAACCAAGAAAGAAAATACTATAGAATTAGAGGGGCTATCGGATTTTTTCGCCTAAGTATGTCTCATATAGATCTTGAGACATACTTCCGAATCAATTTTGCTCTGATGCAGTATCATAAATATTCTCTGACAGAAATTGAGAATATGCCTCCTTGGGAGAGAGATGTGTATGTTGGTTTACTTAAATTACATATTGAAGAAGAACAACTAAAACAAAGAGCTAAGGAAGCACAAGCAAACAATGGCTAAAAAGTTATCAGGACTAACAAATCTTGGCAAAAAAACTCTAAAAAGAGGTAAAAGTATTGTCAAGAAAGGTAATACGTTACTCAAAAGAAATTTTGGGAAACGTGGGACTGTAAAACTCAAGGCACAAAAAGGTTTATCTCAGATAAGAGGTAAGAAGATATTAGGTGGTGTAGATGAAAAGGTAAAACCATTAACAAAGGATACCAAGGTAGGCCCCAGATCGAAGATCAGTAAGATAGTAAAGAATATAACAAACAATATAGTCCCAAGTCTTGAACAAAAGGTAGAGGGAAGGATTGATAGTTTTGATCCTAACAAGTTACTTGGTAAGATATTTGATGGTGGACTTGGTGAATTAGATGGATTTGGAGCTGCTCTATCCAAAATGCAGAGGGAACAGTTACCCTTCTTAGAAAGAGCGAATAAATTAGCAGTAGACTTTGTAAGTAAACTTGCCAGTGGTAAAGGTGGCGGTGGATTCTTAAGAACTGTAGGTAATATAATAAAAGTTATTGCTGCGGCTGGTGTCGCTGCTATTGCTGCACCATTTGTTTTGACAGGTCTAGCTGCAGCTGGTATCGCTGCTGGTGCAAAATTTGTTGGTAAGAAAATAATATCAGGTGTTAAGGCAGTTGGTAATTTCTTTAAGAGAAAAGGCAAAGAAGTCAAAGACAAAGTAAAGACTAAGGCATCTAAGTTTTTTGCTTCATCTCTCGATAAACTTGAAGGTATAATGACTTTCCTTGAGAAGAGAGGAGAACCTAAAGAAGAAGTACAACCCCCTGATGGTGAAGGGAAAAAAGAAACCAGTGTTAAACCAAAAGAAACTCCTATGGGTGTTGGAAAAGAGAATGCTACGATTGAAATAACTGATGATGGTAAATTTATAGTCACTAGAACCCCAACCACAGTAGAAGAGGAAACAGAAGAGAGTAAACCAAAAGGATTATTAAGAGCTATAGCTGGTGTAGCAGATACCTTCACAGGCGGTATATTTGACTTTGATAAGAGAGGTGACACCAAATTGCAAGATTTTGGTCAAGGTTTTGTAGATAATATGACTCTTGGTGGAACTGACTTTGACGAGAAAGGAAGGAGTCCTGTACAGAATGTAGTACAGAATGTTTTTGGTCTTGTTAGGAAGGGATTGACAGGTAGAGATGGACAAAAAGGACAAACAGGTGCTACTGGTGACAGAGGTTTGACAGGTAAAGACATAATATCCAGAGTAACTGGTCTTGCTGATGGAGCGAGTAAGTTTGTTTTTGGTAGTGATTTTAGTGACTTTACTAAAGGATTACTTAATAGTGCAAGCAATGTCATATTAGGTGGCCCAGTAAAATCTGAGGAGATAACTACCCCAGATGATTTACAAGTAGAACAACTAAACGTACCACCAGAAGTAACAACTTCTAAGGTTGAATCTAATCTTGAAGCATTAAATCAGAGACAGTTAGTTGCTGATGATGTTTCTCAAACTGCTACAAAGGGTGCTGGAGAAGGACAGATAATACCATTGCAGATGAGTGGTGGTGGATCTAAAGAGGGAGCAGCAACTCAACAATCATCACAGAAAAAGAATATTTTAGAAATGAATCAAGCTGGTAATCAAATCCCAATACTTACATCAGTTGATCCAAGGAACATACACCTTCCAAGTACTATGAGTACATTAAACATAATAGACGCTGCTAGTGGATTATAATGGCCAGAAATATATCAATATCATCATTAAAAGTTCAAGATAAGGCTCAAAAGTCTGTAGATCAGGCTGGAACGAGAATTAAGAGAGCTACTAGTCTCTTAAATGACATGATGTTAAAGAATGATCCTCCATCAAAGTCCACAGTTGATAAGGCAGAGAAATTCGTATCAGATAGAACTAAAGGCAATAAAGATCCAGCTAACACTATGATAACTGATATGTTATTATCTGGTAGTGTTTTCATGTTACCTTTTCTTCTAACTAGAGGAGCAAAAACAAATGAAGTAGATCCTGAGACAGAATTAAAAGAAAGATTTGGTGGTGATGAACAACTGATGAAAGAACAGTTGAAGAAAGAAGATGACCAGAGAAAGGAAGGATTAGAAAATGTTAAAGGTGCTGTTAAGAAAGATGAAAAGGTGGCTTTACAAAAGAAAAGTGATGTTGATAAAATAAAAGAACCCGAAAAAGATCAAGAAGATCCAGCACAACCTGATCCTCAAAAGGATCAAGAACCTGTTCAACAGAAAGGTGAAGAACAGGCAGATGAGGAGGAAAAAGAGGAAAAGGACAAACAGAAGGTAGAAAAAACCAATGAACAAAGATTCAAAGAATTGGTTGATAGGTTTGCTAAACTTTCTAAAGGTCAAGTCTTTAGTGGACTTGCTAAGGATGTGGTCAAGGGAGCACTCAACACAGGTAAAAAAGCGATAGGTAAGGTGTTTAATTTTTTCACAGGGATACAACCAGCTGAGGCGGTTGAAATGAGCACTAACGTACAAAATTTATCAAATATAAAAGAAGTATTTTTACAAGACAATACTATTATAAAAAATAAAACCATAACACAGGATGGTGGTGAGGTGACGCCACAAGAGACTGTAATGGGTGATCCAGCAAAAGAGGAACTTTTATATGATCAAGATCTTCCCTTGGAGGAGAGGAAGAGAATCATATATGAGATGGCTGTAAAATCTGGAGCAGAGTTTCCAGAGGCAGTTGTTGCTCAGTATCAACTAGAAACTACATCAGGAGAAGATAATATCGGAACAAATAATTTCTTTAACTTGAAGGCAGTAGAGGGGATGGACTATACTGAGAAAGTAGTAGATGAATATGAGGTAGATGGAAAGAAAGTTCAAGAGAAGGCTAAATTTATTAACTTTGATACTGCTCAAGAGGCAGTTGACTATCTCGTGAAATTATGGTATAAAGATTATAAAGGATATACTGGCGTAGAAACAGGATCTGAGAACGCTGGACAGGTGGCAGAAAAATTACAAGCAGAAACCTTTGCAACAGATCCCAACTACGCTGATAAACTAAAGAAAATACTGAAACAAAATGAAGGTTTAATTAATAAAATTAAAGAGGGTAAGGCTAGTCCAGAGGAAATAAGTAAGTTGGAAATGAAAACTGGTTTCACCTCAGAGGAGTTGACTTCTGTGGAAGACTATAATCATGAAATGTTTTCTGAGGGTGGAGGAGACACTACCTTCCTTATTCTAAACTCTCCTCCTCCAACTGCACCTACCTCAGGCATGCCCCCAATGGGTAAGGCTTCAAGGCCTGGTAAAACTGAATATGTGCCTACATTTGACCCAATGAGGGTAGTTCAACTTCATACAATCCATTCCTTAAGAACCTAGTAATGTCAAGTCTTAACAAAGTAGATATAAAAAAATGCACGATTACGCCATCGGATGAGGCTGGATCTGTAAATTTAGAAGATCTTGAGAAATCTGGTTCTTTAGATTTGGCAGCAACTGGTAGTGTAGTTCATGTTGATTACTTTGAGGATATCTTATCCCCAGCTGTAACTGTTTACTTAAAAATATCAGAAACTTCTAATATTCTATCTAAACTTCCAATAAGAGGTTATGAAAGAGTAGACTTAGAAGTGGGAATTACTGAACAAAATACCCTTGAGTTTGGAGATAAATTTGGCAATCCTTTATTTGTAACTGGTATTGAAGATATTAACAGAACAGAAAGTCAAGCAATATACACTTTAGTTCTTAGTACTGTAGGTAATTTGAGAAATGAGGGAGCTAGGTGTGTAAAACATTTTCCCAGAGCAACAATCAAATCTCACATCGAGGAAATATTAACTGATAAGAATGGATTGGCCATAGACCCAGAGAGAATAGAGGTAGAGGAAACATCTAATTCATATACATTCATGGGTAACAATAGAAAACCATTCTATACTTGTACTTGGTTATCACCCAAAGCTCAACCAGCGAAAACAGGAAAAGTTGATGGTACATCTGGATTTCTTTTCTATGAAGATTTTGATGGTTATAAGTTCAAATCAATTGATAGTTTACTAAACGCGGCGGGAGCTGAACAAAAGTATCTGGACGCAAATGGCAACCCAAATGAAAATGTACCAGAATTTACCTTCACCACTAGTATTGATAGACCCGAAGATCCTAAAAATCAATCGAAGATATTAGATTTTTATATTGACAAAGCAGTAAATGTACAGAAAAATTTAAGAGTTGGTTTGTATTCTAACTTGACAATGGTGATAAATCCGTTAAACTGGAATGTAGAAGGCGTTATTCATAATCTACAAGATCAGGTAAATGAAAATAATGGTATGTCAACCGCTGGTGACAGTGTACCTATCCCTAAATCTGAATTTTTTGGTGATAATCCATCAAGACTTTTAGTTAGAATTAGTGATAATGGCATGTTAGATCCTGCCTTAGAGACTGATGATGATGGACAAGCAAAAGATTCTGGTAGAAACCCTGCTGATATGGCAAAAGCGTTTACTAGATATACATTGCTCTTCCAACAGTCGCTAAATATTACTATACCATGTAATATAGGCTTACGAGTCGGAAGTCTAATTTATATTGATGTACCTGATGTTGGCCCAACAGATGCCTCTAGCACTAAGACGGCCGACAAAATGATTGACCCAGAGGTCAGTGGAATTTATTTAATCCGTGCCATGAGACATCATTTTGAATTAGGTGAAGGAAGAAACGTAACTTCGTTGAATCTCATTAGAGATTCCTACGGACTCAACTAGGAGAAACTTATGGAAAGTATAGAAAAACACATAGAAAAAGACAAAAAGATCGTAGAAGATCCTTTAGCAAACCCTGCAGCACGCAGACATGCGAAAGTAGAACTAGAGGAACTAGAAACATACGCAGAACATCACAAAGAAGAAATCGAAGCAGGGGATCATCATGACCCTAATGCACTAGAACTATTCTGTGATATGCACCCAGACGAACCAGAGTGCTTGGTGTATGACGACTAATGTTAGACAGTTCTCTACTACAGACCAACTTCGTTGGAAGAGATGGATTCATATGGTGGATTGGTAGAGTAGCCAAACCAGATGTTTGGCGAAACGAATCCACCGATCCAGAAAAGGGTTGGGCTTTTAGATGTAAAACTAGAATAATAGGATATCACACCTTTGATGAGGAAACATTACCTGATGCGGAATTGCCTTGGTGTCATGTTCTAGTGGATGCGTCTAAGGGTGCTGGTCAAGGTGCTTTGCAAGATAGTAACCAAATGCTTGGTGGAGAAACCGTTTTTGGATTTTTTCTAGATGGTGAAGAGGCACAACAACCAGTTATTTTTGGTGCCTTGCCTAGAACTGTTAATCCAATAGGCCCTGATAATACTAACACTGATACTGAATTAGCTGTATTTACTGGTAGAACTGTAACTGGAAAAACAACGTATCCTACTGCCAGTGGTGGTGATTCTACTGGTGTAAATGACAATGCTGGTAAAAAGGTAGGACTATCAAGCACTTCGGACATGACTAAACATGAAGGTGGTATGTTCTGTACCCTTTCAGATAATTATGATCCTAAAGGGTTAGGCCCTCATACAGCTGGTAATGCGTGTGAGAATGATGCCATTAGTGAGATTACTCATGCGATTGGTAGTTTTCTTACGACAATCAATGGTCTAACAGAATTTGCTGGAGAGTATATTGATACTTTTAACAATACTGTAGTAGATATAAAACAATTTATCAATAAAGCATCCAGAATAGTTAATGGTGCGGTGAAGTCTATAATTAGAATGATAAGAGATAAAGTCGTTAAATTCTTAGGGAAGAGATTTAAAAACTTTATTGCACTGTTAGTACCAGAACCACAACAACCTCCCATAGGTAAAGCATTCAAAAGAATAATGGATATTATCTTCTGTGTGTTTGAGAAGTTAGGTTTTGATCTTATGGGTATGATCTTAGGTCTTTTCAAAGAAATGGTCGGTAAAGCATTAAACCCAACTGTATGTGCCATAGAACAGGCAATTGGTGCAATTATGGGATCGATTAATGATAGTCTTAGTAATTTACTTGCACCTATCATGGGTGGATTAGATTGGTTGACAGGAGCTATAGGTGGTATTGGTAATTTATTAGGAAAGGTAAGTAGTTACGTTGATATGTTATTGGGATTCTTAGAGTGCGATAAGTTACAGTGTAAGGAATATGATGATTGGATACAAGGAGAGGGAGGGTTTAATAAACCTCCTAGAAGTTGGTTTAATATATTGAACGCTTCAGAGAAGATGGATGAGACAGTAGAGGTTACAGCATCAAATAAATCCGTGTTTGATAGTTTATCTGACGGTCAGATTAATAGAATACTTGAAACTCCTGTGGGAGAATTTTCTCCAGAGGGTGTTACAGTAACTGAGGACACTAAAGAACAACTTACAGCTTATGTTAAACAAGCTGACGGTGATAAAAAGAAAAAGTGGAGATTGAATAATGTCTTCGCTAAACTTAACGAATTAGCTGACGAAGATTATCCACCAAACCTCGGTGGTAAATTCTCTTTGTTGAGTATATTGGGTAATGATGTTGCATCATTTTTTGATTGTAACGAGAAGACAAATAATCCAAAAACTCAGGATGATTTGGGTAGAGGAGTTCCGCCTGGATTTACATGGGGAGAGTGTATTCCACCAAAAGTAGAAGTTCTTGGTGACGGAACAAAAACTGCTGCATTACTCCCAATAGTATCATCAGTTGATGGAAGTATTTTAACCTTAGAAGTATTAGACAGAGGATTTGGTTACACCGAGCCTCCAAAGATCACCATTATTGATAAAACTAGACATGGTGGAGGTGCAAGAGCAGAAGCAATTTTGGATGAGAATGGATCTATCGCATCTATTTTCATGTACTCTGTTGGAAGCGGATATTGCCCAGCGACTAACGTAGTTCCTCCCAAATATCCTGTAACAGAGGGGCCTGGTATTGGTATTACAGGTGGGTACGGTGATGATGGAACTAATTTAGATAGTATTGCTCCATTTATTACGTTTACTACTCCATCTGATGATGCTGTTGGAGTGGTGACTTCTGTTTCTTTGTCAATTACGTTTAATGAAGCTATTACAAGAGGCACAGGAGATATTACTATAACAGAATCAACAACTAATGTTGTTCATGAGAGAATAAATGTAAAAGATTCTAGTATAAGTTTCTTATCTGATAGAATTATACAAATTGATCCTAAGAAAGATTTGAAATCTAGCACAGAATACTTTATTTCAATGTCAGAAGGTTCATTCAAGGATACAAATGATAATTCATTTGCTGGTATTGCAAGAACTGATACATATAATTTCACTACTAGAGGAGTTTCTGGAATAGGAAGTCAGGCAGTTGGTATTGTAACTACTTTAGTTCCAGTAAGGCCTGGTATAGGATACGCTCCTGGCGATTATGGTATGGTAGGACAATGTAGATTTGACTTTGTACTGACCCCTGCTGGATCAATTGTTGGAGTTCAAAATATAAATTGTTTAGATAAACATGCTGTAAGTCCAAATGTAGTTTTGAATACCTCTACAGGATTGGGAGCTGAACTTATTCCTGTAATATCATATAGTCCTGATTACGTTGCAGATATTGGAGAAAGACCAGGCCCTGGCATGCTTGTTGTAGATGTGGTTGATTGTGTGTATAGTTTACCTAAAAAACAAATAGGTTGGGTAAATGGTAATCCTTATTATGGGCCTTTCCACGTTCACCCAACAACAGGCACTAAGATGGTAGGAGAGGTTCATGTAAACACTTACCATGCTACAATATATAATACCAAAGAAGAAAGTTTGGGATTATCTGCACCTGTTACTTACACTCCAGCAGAACAAGCTGCAATAGAACAATCTACATTACCAGAATCAAATGTTTCCGACACCACTACAACGAGTCAGTCTACTACAAGTGATACTACTTCAACTCAGCAAGCTGAACCTTCACAAACGACTCAACAACCAACTCAACAATCTAACCCTACTCCTCCTACTGATAATACTGGTAACACTGGGTCTTCTGGATCAAGTGGGGGCGGAGGATCCAGCGGTGGCGGTGGCTATGGAGGAGGATACTAATGGCTAAAGAAAATTTACAACAACCCGATTCAAAATTTTATACTTCAAACAAACAAGGATTTAGAGTTACATCTGGTATTGTTCTAACTGATGGTGAGTTGAAAAATGAAGTAACTGACTATACCATGTATACTGATGAAGGACAAGGCATAGGATTTTATAAAAATGGATTACATAGATTAGTTACAAATGGATGTTCATATGAAACTGTTGGTGTTGGAGTTCGTGGAGAACAGAAACATGATCAATGGGCAAAGATAATTTGTGCCTCTACAGGTAACATTCTTATAGAAGCTCAAGATGGTGATATAGTATTGAAGGGTAGAAATATAAGATTTAGAGCCCAAGAAGAATTAACTATGGTTTCGGATAAACATATTAGTTTAGATTGTTCTATTTTAAACTTAAAAGGAACTACTGGTAATTTACTGGCAACTCAAAGATTATCTATGGGTGCCAATTTTGTAGAAACAGAGGGTGGATCTACAAATGAATCTGGAACTTCAACTGATTCACTTAAGGGTGGTTTCTTAGGAAAAATAATGACAGCCTTCGGTAGATTTAAGGATTTCCTATAATGCCAGCACAATCTTCGATATCAGTGGTCGGTGACAAACAAGTCATCGGAGCATTGGATCTATCTTTTCTTCCAGGCATACCAAAGGTGTTCCCAGGCACATTGGTTGCCAATGGCCCATGTTACTTTGGATTAGTTCCTAACCCAGGCGTTCCTCTCGCTGCGGTGATGATAGGGCCTCCTATGAATATACCATCGCCATTATCTTTACAGGTTCATGGTATATCGAATTACTTTGGTGTCTTAAATGTTATTGCAGTTAGTAACTTTACAGGTTTGTGTACCAAGTTTGGAGTTACAATTAGAAACTCTGCAAGTATAACTAACGGTGTTAATACTAAGAATGCTTTAAACTTAGGAAATGCCCCATCAACATTCAATGGACTTGTAACTGTCAACGGAAAGTTAGTTGTATCTTCTGGTATTGTATGTGCTGGCCCTATTATTGGTTCAAGTAGAGCGAGTTTTACCAGTGTAAGTGCTGGTCATGGAGCATTCGCTTCAGTTGCAGCACCATTTAAAAAGTTTGACATACCACACCCATCTAAAGAATTTCCCCATCGCCTTGCTCATGCTTGTTTAGAAGGCCCAGAGATAGGCGTATATGTGAGGGGAGTTCTACAAGGCACAAATGAAATTGAATTACCTGATTACTGGAAAGACCTTGTAGATGAGGATAGTATTACAGTTCAGTTAACACCTATTGGATCTCATCAAAGTTTATGTTATGCTGTTGCTAAAATGAAAGATAAAGTTAGTATATTAGTGAACCCACATGGTTTCAATGTACATACAATTCATTGTAGTTACATAGTTCATGCTGAACGTAAGGATGTTAAAAAATTAGTTGTAGAATATGAAGGAGCTGAAGAATGACAGTAGACCCACAGGACATTGCTAAAAGACTAAGGGAGAATAGAGAGAATACTAAAAAGGAATCGACTGCCCTTACAGAACAGTTAGCTTTGATTGATGCAGTAATTGATGAATATGACGAAGTAATCAATAAAATTGATAATAAAATCCAACCATTGTTGCCTCCTATCAATCGAAAGATCACTGCCGTACAACAGGCATATCTTGATAGAATATCTCATGGGTGTAGAAGTGATCTTGTATGGCAACAAGTGGATTCTTCTACTATGAATATTTACGGAAATCCAAACCAAGAAGTAAATGTATTTGAAGTAACAAAAGATCCAAGCACATTTAGATTTCTAGGATACTATGGAGCAAAGTTTTATAAGTTTCCTAAAAATAGAGATTATGGATCAAATGTAGTAGAGATTATTAACACTGCTGATGCCAATTTAGGTAGCACAGCTCTAATTATTAAAGATGAAAATGCAGCCGAATTAACTGGACTTACAACATTTATTAATGGATCTGGAGAAACTGTAGTTGTTGCTGGTGCAAACGCTGGTATCCAGACAGGGGATTTTATTACAGATGACTTAGATACTCCGAGTATATTTTTGGCTGGTGCTGGAACCTCTGTCACAGGAGTCGGAATTACAATGTATGACGCATATAACTATCCAGTTAGCGGATTTTGTACAACAGGCGATAACAAAATATATGCAGATCAGAAGATAGGAATAATAACTAATTTCAATATTGGAGATAGGGTATATGGAGATCAATCCAAGAGTGGTGCTGGAATAGTAGCCACTGGCACTACAATCACTGGTTTTGGAACTGCTGTTGGTATAGTTAGTTTCGTAAATAACGCTGGTATTACTACAGGTGCTGAAGTGGTTTTAGACTTTATAAATCTAAGTAACGCAGTGACCTCTAGTATAGCTTCTACTGTTGGACATACCTTCTATGTTGGTATGGTATCATCATATTACTTTGCAAATTTGAGTGCAGAACCAGCTGCTCCAGGCATCAACAGTTCATTTATAGTAATTAGACAGAACGCTGAAGATATTGTATTTGATTCTAGTAAAAACCCAATAGACCCAGTTGAAATAGGTATAGCTCAAGGTAAGAATATAGGAAGAGGACATAAATTAGAATTAATTAATAATGGAGATCCGAATATTATAGCTAACTGGCATGAGGTTAGGGATGATCCAGAACCACTTGTAGGTGCTGGTAGAGTAGAATATTATGTTGGAACAACTTCATGGCCTACCATATCAGTAAGAAATGCTGATGGGGATGTAACTACTACACACGCAACTTTAGGACAGAGAGTTATTGTGGGTGTTGGTGCAACAGTGGGTGCTGGTGTAGGGTATACAGGAACTCCTCCATCTGGTTCCATTCCAAGTGATTGTGGGGATTATGATAGTGCCATTCAGACTGCTGAAGATGAGATGACTAGTATAATTCAACAAAATACACCCATCATAAGACACTATATAAATGGTGCAGATTCAATGAGGCAAGTAAGAGATGAGGATGAAACTACTGCATGGGGACTCATGCAAGGATTAGGATTTAATAGTAATAAGGCATCAAGACAATTAGGACAAGCACAATTAATTGAGGACTTTGATTGGGATGATATACTTCGTTGACATTTATTCAAAATTATACTAAAATATCATTATGATACACTACCCATATTGGTCTTGTTATGATGGACTAGGCCAGAAATATTGTGATTGCAGCCACGAAAAATATGCAATTAGAACTTTAGAATTACATGAGGGTGAAGGATTCACTTACAAACGAATAGATGCTCCTAAACCACTGCCACCAGTGATAATTGATGTAGATGCACAAAAAGAGGGTGAGTTGCCTGGCCAACAAGGACTTCCCAGTGCTAACAAGTTAAGCCATCAAGAAGCACAAGAAAGATTACATGATGATATTAGACAACAGTTGGAGGAAAGTAAACTTGCAGAACTAGATATAGACGGTGAGTATCAAGACTGGCTTTACTAACTATGATACACATTGATTGTTGGACAGAAAGATTAGATTGGTCACAGTATGATCTAAGTAAGGATGAAGTCTACGTTGTAGATAATTTATTCCCTGGCTGGTTCATACACTATGTTCATGAGACAATTATGAACAGTTATGGGTGGTTTTATGGACATACCAGTGGATATCCAGAGGATGGCCATGATATTGGATCAGACCCAGATTGGCCAGAGGTAGGAGCTTTAAAACAATCAATATATCCACCTAAATCTCCTCATGCTAATGATTCTTGTTTTAAGATGATCTACAGTGCAGTTATGAGTAGTTTACCCTTTGAAGTGGAAATGGGTGAAATCCTGATAAATGGACAACAGTGGATTCATAATACAACTCCACATAAAGATTGTGAGTGTGACAATGGTATAAGTTTTTGTTATTATGTAAATAAGGAATGGGATTCTTCATGGGGAGGACAGTTGATGTATAAATTAGATAATGAATGGTATGGAATAGACCCTGCGCCAGGCAGAGTAATACTATTCAAAGGAAACATAGAACATCATGGTAATCCACCAAATGAATCATATAGAGGACTAAGATCTAGTCTTGTATATAAAACTATGAGAAAAGTGCCACTACCTCCAAAATGAAGAAAGAAATTTTTGCCATACCTATTTTTGAAGATAAGGTTGATCTTGACAAAATAATACTTCCTGATGTAGAATTGGAAGAGACTTGGGACTCAGGGACACCCACCACATTTGGTAAACAAGATCCAAAGTCTGTTCCTAAATCGACTTGGGAGTACCTATCTGAGGTAGTAAACAGAAATCTATATCCTGGCGAATGTATGGGAGCAAACCCTAGATTTGGTCATATATGGAAAAATGTTTATGGTAAAAATGATTATCAGGATGTCCACATACATCCTAATTGTCAATGGAGTTTTGTAATCTATGTTGATAGATATTCAAAGACTTCATTTTTGAATCCTTCTATTAAGGATATTCAGAATCAAATCGGGAATCAAGTAACACAATTCCCACTAGATTATAAACCAAATCTAGGGCCAGGAAGTATAATTATATTTCCATCCTTTCTATTTCATATGGTAAACAGTGGAGTAGAAGGAACTACACTATCAGGCAACATTTACATGGATTATCAGTAATGGCAAAAGAAAACAGAATGACAAAAGAGGATTATCTCGCTGAATGTGAAAAAGTAGAAGATACTGCCTATGCAGAAGAAGGAAATCCTCAGACCTATGGTAACGAGTTACTACTTCAAAATATAAATGCCTTTGGAGTAGAAATTGCAAACTTGAGTACCAAAGTTAGAGCCCTTGAGAGGTCTGCCAGTGACGCAGAACTCAGAATCATTGGACTCGAACATGAAATTGAACTATTATCACAGGAGATTGAAAATGGTAAAACGCACACACACGATTGAGAAAAAAAATCCCCAACATAATCAGATATGGGAGTGGGAAGAAACTCCAGAACTAACAGCATATATTGCCAAACAGACAGGTGCAAAAGTTTTAAACGATAAACCAACTGTCAAGTCCTGATGGACGACTTTAAAAAAGCCATGTAGGTGGTGCCACCGATATTTTGGACAGGGGTTCGACTCCCCTCACCTCCATAAGCTAGGGGGTGCAATGGTTTCGACAGGGTACAAGGAGCATGACTGAAAACCTGCTCGGAGAGCAAACCACAGATGCAAAACCATCTGACACTGCTGCGAACAACATCGTAGCGTTCTCTCGTATTCTTACGAGAGAATTTGCCCGCACTGACGAACTCGTCACTGCCTAAGGGGCAATCGGGGATAGGTCACTCCTTGTTAACCAAGTGACCATAGGGGGCTCTGCCCCCTTCCATATATAAAATAAAACTTTATGCGTTTACAATTTTGGTATTCTAAAGGTGTAAAGCAGTGGCATTGGACACTATACACCAGACATTACGCTCCGAAAGGACAAGACTATTACCACACTTCTGGATCTGGAACAGATGTAAGATCGGTAATGGATAAGGTTGCAACAGAAGTTGAACAATTAGTGGAAGATAGAAATAAAAATGTTTGAAGTAAATTCAGAATGTGAAATTACTGCTATCGTGGATATAGGCCCAGATGATAGAAGTGCTGTGGTCATAGATAATTTTTACAAAAATCCTGATGAAGTAAGACAATTAGCATTAAAACTAGAAAGAAGGACAGATATTCCATTTAATAATCATCCTAATGGTATTGAAAGGGCAGCTTATGAAACTGGAGAACTGAGAAAGAATGTAGAACACTTAATAAAACAAATTTGTTTTGATGATGAACACTGGAAGAGGCCTTGTCATAGAGAAACAGTTGAGTCTAATATGCAATACATGTGGTTTCTTGTTGAGTATCTCAATGAGAAGGTAATGATAGATCAACCAGACAGACTTATACCTTTTCAATTATGGTATGAACATAACCCATCGCCCTTTCAATTTAAGATAGAAATATTTTTAAACAAAGAAGAGGAATGTTTTGGTGGCACAAATATATGGAATTTTGCTGGAAAGACTGCCATAGTTGAGGATATGAAGGCGATGTACGCCACTAAAAAACATTTTGATGTTATTAAAGATGTTTATGACTCTTCATTTACATGGGGTAGAGAGTTCACTTTTGGTATGAAATACAATAGAGCAGTGATCATTCCAGCTGATATATTACAGGCGCCAATTATGAATACAGGTAAGTTTACAGACATAGATCGGATTACACAGGCCATATTCTTATAGATAGTTATTTGTAATCGTCTAAATAGGTTAGAAGAAATTTTATAGGTTGAAGGTAAATGCCTCTATCAAGATTAGAAAACTTTCTAAAGAACGCTGAGGGAAATATTCTCTATGTTAATCCCAGTGATTTTGACGCTACAGATAGTATAGAAAACAGAGGTAATTCTCAAACAAGACCCTTCAAGACTATTCAAAGGGCGTTAATCGAAGCTGCAAGATTTTCATATCAGGTTGGTAAAAATAATGATAAGATTGATAAGACAACTATTTTAGCATATCCTGGCGTACACTATATTGACAACAGGCCTGGATTTACAGTTACAAGTAGTGGTGGAAATGCAGAGTATAAGTGTAGAAAGAATGCTGGATATCAAACTACGAGTCTAACTCAGTTTACATCTGAAACAAACTTTGATGTATTAGACCCTAACAATGAACTATACAAGTATAATAGTACCGAAGGTGGTGCTATCATGCCTCGTGGTACATCTATTATTGGTTTAGACCTTCGTAAAACTAAACTAAGACCACTCTTTGTTCCAGATCCAGCTGACGACAACATGGAGTATGCTGGATTATTAAGAGTTACTGGTACTTGTTACTTCACCGCTTTCACCATATTTGATGCAGATATCACCAAGACTGCATACTATGACTATGATAGTAACGCAAAGAAACCTTCATACTCTCACCATAAGTTAGCTACATTTACTTATGCTGATGGTATAAACAACGTTTTGATTGATGGTGTTGACAGTGGATTAACTGATCTTGATATGTTCTACTTCAAGGTTGCAAGAGCATATGGTGATGCATCAGGTAGACCAGTGGGAGATTATCCTACATTTGATGACTTTGAACCAAGTGTAGACGAGTTTAGAATCGTTGGAGACTTACAATCAGACCCAGTTGGTGTTACATCTATCAGAGCTGGTGATGGTAACACTCCGACTGCAACTATTACAGTAAACACAAATAGGGCTCACGGACTATTCAAAGATACTCCTGTCTTAATTGCTGGTATTACAACTGCAATTACATCTTACAATGGTTCATTCCTTGTAGGAGATATTTTAAGTCCTACCCAGTTCACGTTCCAAACATCAAATGTGCCTGGCAATGCACTTCCAACAGCACAAGAGATTCAGAACTCTAGTATTGTTGTAGAATCAGACACAGTTGGATCTGCTTCTCCATATATCTTTAACGTATCACTCCGTTCAGTGTTTGGTATGAATGGATTAGATTGTGATGGAGACAAGGCAACTGGTTTCAAATCAATGGTTTGTGCTCAGTACACTGGTATTTCTATTCAGAAAGATGATAACGCCTTCATCTTATATAATCCCACAACTGCAATCTTTAACGACACCACTACTGTAGCTGAGTCAGAGAAACCACTACACTCTAACTCAAGGGCGATATACAAACCGAATTATGAAACCTCACACATGAGGACTAGGAATAATTCTGTTATTCAGTTGGTTTCTGTTTTCGCTATTGCATATGCTAGACACTTCCACGCAGAACGAGGCGGTGACGCATCTATCACCAACTCCAACTCTAACTTTGGACAGACTGCACTTGAGGCCTCAGGATTTAGACCAGAATCATTTGATAGAGACGACACTGGTTATATTACACACGTTATACCACCAAGAGAGATTACTAGAGAGGACTCTACAGTTTCATGGTTGACCATTGATACAACTAAAACTATAGGTGTTGGTGTAACAGATAGACTATATCTCTTTGGATATAATAATGAGGAAATTATTCCTCCACATGAAATTGACTCATTTAAGGTTGGTGCTAGAAAAGATGATAGATTATTCTTAAGTCTAGTTAATACATTATCTGGACAGGCAGTACAGGAAACTTATGAGTCTCCAATACTCATGCAAGTTTCTAGTGGTATTGGAACTTCATCTGTAAAAGAGTATGAGGTAGTGAGAAATGCTGGTGTCAACGCCATCATTTCTAACGTGATTCAATTCGACCAGAATCATCAATTAGTAAACGGAGAGAAAGTCAGAGTATTCAGTAATACTGGTGAAACTCCAAGTGGAATTATAAATGATAAAGTTTATTTTGCTATTGCTGGTGGTACACTTGCTGCAGACAGAATACAGTTGGCATCTACATTTAACGATGCTGCTGCTCGTAGACCTATCACTGGTATATCAAATGGTGGTGGTAAATTAACAGTAAGATCAACAGTCTCGGATAAGACTCCTGGCGATCCTGGCCATCCAATGCAGTATGACGAAACTACTTATACTATTGGTGGTGTGTCAAATACTGTTGGTGGTTGGTATGTCATAGGACACCCAAGTACAACATTCAATGGTATATTCCCTGCCCTTAATACTATTGGTGTAGGTGTCATTGGAGAAGAAACTGGAACCACATTCCTCAAGAGAAGAGTAGATAACAGAGGTTTACTTGATAGAGTTTATAGAGCAAGATATGTCATACCCAAAGAACATATCAATGCTCGTGCTCCTAAGCCTGGTTTCATTCTACAGGAATCTAAGACAGTTGGTGTAGGTAGTGCATCATTCTTGAGTGCAGACTTGAGTAACCCAACTCAACTCAAGAACGTTAAGATTATTAAGACTGCTGCATACAACTCCCAAACTATTACATTTACAACAGAGGAACCACATAGATTACAAAAAGGCGACACAGTAACAGTAAGAAACATAACCAGTGCAAACAATAGTATAGGAAATCAAAAGTTAGGTTACAATGGTGTTCATCCTATTAGTGATGTCATATCTACTAAACAATTTACAGTTTCTGGTATAACCACAGATCCAGGCCTATTCTTGAATCAGGTAAACCAAAGAACTACACAACAACAAGTAGAAGCCTTACCAACAGTTCAGAGATCAAAGGCTCAGGATAGTTTTGCAGTTTACAGAGTACAAGAGAATAAACCTCATGTGCCTGGCACATCTGGACAAGATGGTGTTTATAATGTCATCATGGTATGTTCATCAATACCACTAGATAAGGATCTAGGTTTTGGTGTATCTACTAAATCATTCTCTCAGGACGTAAGAAACTTATATCCACAACAGGATAGAGACAACTACGACTCAGATCCAGAGCCAAGTGTAACTCATGCTAGTGCATCAGTTATTGGTGACGTTGTAACAAGTGACAAAAAGAGATCAATCACCAAAGAATCTCTTGGTTACTTCATGCAGGGACAACAGGTAGGTTTTGCTGCTACAGGTGCAGTTATTACTGGTTCTGGTAATACTACAGTTACTCTATTCACTGAGGTAGAACATAACTTTAACTCAATCAAGTCAGTCTCAGTTATCAATCCTGGCGCTGGATATAATAATGGATCAGGAATTGCCACAGTCATATATGCTGCAGACTTAGAGAATAGTGCCTTAATAGGACAGAACGCAGCTGCTAAGATCAATGTATCTTCTGCTGGTACAATTACAGGTGTTGATTTAATTGATGGTGGTTGTGGATATGGTATAGGTAATACTATGACTGTATCATCATTCCCTGCTGGAGCTCCTAGTGTTGCTGGTGTGGTATCAGTCACATCTGTTTTCAATAACTTAGGCGATGGATTAAACCTATCTGGTTTTGAAGATCCAAAACTAAATGGTACATTTAAGATTGTAGATATTCCTACATCTAAATCTGTTTCAGTAGAGATTGGAACATCAAGAAATCTTGAACCATATTTCAAGGAAAGAGACGATAGAAGATCACCAACTTATCACCTATCCAATATTGGTGTTGGTATAACATATATTGATGTTACAGGTGCTACTGGTCTAACAACGATTAGAGTTGACTCTAACCATACACTTGTGCCTGGTAACGCATTTGTTATTCAAGGAACTAAGAACGCACTATTTGATGATAGGAAACTCGTAGTTGATGGTGTAGAAGATGATATACCCCTTAGAAGTATCACTTGTAATGTAGGTATCATCACTGCTGGTATAGCCACTTCATATATTACGACTGATACTAGACTGTTTGGTACTGGTATATCTGCGAACGGCAAGTCATTGAGTGCTGGTGAAAATAATTTGGCTGGTAGAGGTTCATACTTCTATACTGGTATATCTACAACTCTTAATGCTCCATTAACATCTACAGATACAACTATTACTCTTTCCTCTACAGAGGGATTTAGAAGAGGAGATTACTGTATTATTAACGGAGAAATCGTAAGATTTACCAATGACAATATTAACAATATACTTCGTGGACAGTTTGGTACACTGGCATCGCCTGCCATAACAGGAACTACGATCAAGAAAGTCAAAGTTCTTGCCATGGAACTTCGTAGACCTTCGATCCTTCGTGCCTCTGGTCATACGTTTGAATATCTTGGTTATGGATCAGGAAACTACTCCACATCATTACCACAGAAACAGGACAGAGTTCTATCTGATACCGAATCACTGACTGCACAAAAGAAAGAACTAGATGGTGGTACAGTTGTTTATACTGGTATGAACGACTCTGGAGACTTCTTTACAGGATATAAGAAGTTATCATCTATTACTGGTGAAGAAGAAGTTCTTGAGGCACCAGTATTCACCTATGTTGGTGACGATGCCGAGGCTGAGACAATTAAGAGAGCGTCGGGTGTATTTGATGAAGTATTAATTAGAGAGTCACTCACAGTTGAGGGTGGAGACAACAACAATAGAACAACACAGTTCTATGGCCCAGTCAACATGACTGAGAAACTTACCAACACATCTGATGATGGTGTTGAGACTGTAAATATTTCACTTAGAGGAGATGCCCCACAGGGTAAGTTAATCACTGTTGGTATTTCAACTCCAATAACTGCTGCAAGATCAGGTGACTTATCATTTGCTGGTGTGCCTAATGCTGGTGGATACTTAGGACATATCTTTGCAGAGGGTGAATGGAGAAGATTTGGTGCAGTATCACAGGAGAGAGATAGAGACTTCCATAAGTTTGATCAAATCGGTATTGGACAGTCTGGCGTTGGTGTATTTAACTTTAAGGATTCACTTGAGGTTAATGGTGTTGCTAAGATCAAAGACTTGTTTGTATCAGGTGTGGTTACATTTGCTGCTGATCAGTCATTCGCTGGTGTATCTTACGACAGTCTTGTAATTAAGAAGAACGCTAACTTCTGGGGATATAATACTACAGGTGGTATATCCTATGATGGAATCCCTTGGGAAAATCATGGTTACTATACACAGGTACATGAGGCTGGTACTTCCAGACTTTACAACATGGAAGTTGTTGGTACATATACTACATTCAAACCTTCATCTGCTATACACTTTGAGGGGCCATGGAAGTCAACATTCGCTGGTGTAAGTACATTCGCTGGTACACTTAAGGTTGGAAACCTTGAGAGTACAGGTGGTACATTCAATGGTACATTTGTTAATGCAGACAATGCCTCAATTAATGTTCTTGAAGCAGTTACACAATTATACGCCAGTGCTGGTATCGTTACAGACTTACACGTTACAGTCGGTGTTGTAACCAACGGACTGTATGCTGATGTTGGTATTACAACTCTATCTCATGTAGGAACTGAATATGTAAACCAAGCAAACATCTTTACTGGAATTGTAACGAATTTAAGTGTAACTAACCAAGCAACTATTGCTAACGAGACAGTCACAAATGCAACTATTACTAACCTAACAGTTCCTTCTGCAAATGGTGGTAACGCTGATATTGAACTTGCAAACATTGCCGATCTAACCTGTACAGACATCACATTCACTGATGACCTTTCAGGCCCTGATGCTTACTTCTCTAATGATGTTGACTCTGATGGTTTAACTACAAGATATATTGGTAGTAAGTACCCTGCAAACCCAGGCAATGAGGCACAACAATTAAGTATATTTGCTAACGCTGGTATCTACACTTGTATAGTTGGTTTCGCTGCAACCATAGAGAGAATCAATATGGTGCCTGGTGGTGATGGACTTTGTGCTCCAAAACTCACCGCTGATGTTGGTATCATCACTGCCTTGAACGCTGGTGCTACTGGTAGTATGAGTATTGATGCTGGTTCTGCTGGACAAATCAAGTCATTCCAGTTTGAATCAATCGCAACTAACGTACCTCCTATCAAGACTTCATCACAAGTCAAGTGTGTAAACTTGAACGCTGACTTACTTGATGGAAAAACTACTTACGATAGTAATTGGGTACAGGCAAATGGTGCATCTATCATGGCTAGAGATAGTAATGGTAGTACAAAAGTCAAGGACATTACTGCAACTGGTATATTCCAAGGCGGATCAGGTGCCTTCCCTGGCGGGATCACAGGTAACAATGCGACTATTGGTGGTAATAATGAAATCGCTAACTTAACTGTTACTGGCACATTTGTTGCTGACACTGGAACAGAATTTAATGGTAACTCACTTACTGCCACAACTGCAACAAATGTAGTCGGTGGTGCTAATAGAATACCTTACAACAATGCAACTAACCAAACAACCACTGACGCTGATTTACAGTTCAATGGAAATAAGTTAACAGTCAAAGACCTTGATGTTACAGGCACATTCACTGCAAATATTGCTCCATTAGTTCCCACACTATCGAACAACGTCGCTGGTGCTGCTAACAGAGTTATATACAACAGTGGTACAAATACAACTGCTACATCAAATAATTTACAATTTAATGGTACTAATCTAACAGTTGGTGGAGATATAACTGCCTTCGCATCTGACATAAGATTGAAAACAAATCTTGAACAGATTGAAGGTGCAGTCTCTAAAGTATGTAAGTTAAGTGGATTTACATATGAGTTCAATGAGACAGGTAGAGGACTTGATTTACCAGCTGGTAGACATTCTGGTGTATCTGCTCAAGATGTGTTAGAAGTATTACCAGAGGCAGTTGTTTGCAGACCAATGGATGATTACTTGACAGTCAAGTATGAGAAATTAGTTCCTCTATTGATAGAGGCAATCAAGGAACTCAAAGAGGAAATTGACGATCTAAAGTCCAAATAAATATTTAAAAATTCATTATGAATTTGAATGTAATTGATGAAGAAACTATCAAAGTTTCTGATAATGTTCACTATGAGGTCACTAAATTAGGTAATCATCACGTTATAACTATTGATAACGTGCTTGAAAATCCACAATATTTTATTAATAATATTGTGGAGAAGTTGCCTATAAGACCTACTAATAATAGAGATCCAAATATAGTATTTCCAGGCCCTACTGGTAAATTTCCAATTCAATTACCAGAGTTGGATTATTTGGTTGGATATGTGATACAAAAATGCACTGATTTTAAGGACATTGATCCTAAGAACATAGAATCTTTTTACCAATTAAATGCAATATACAGTGATGTAGAGGTAAAAAGGGCATCAATACAACCTCATGTTGACACAGCATTATATGCCACAGTGTTGTATCTAAATCCAGAGGAAGATATGCAAGGCGGAACTTCATTTTTTAGTCATAGTTCTACTGGACTAACTAATATGGAGCACGTTCACAAACCATTTAAAAGAACAGAGGAGTATTGGAATCTAAGAGAGTGGACTTATGATTTTATGAAAAAATCAGAGGAGAAAATAGATTGTGATTCTTTGTTAATGGAGGATGTTTGGGAAGAAGAACATCATGTAAAAATGAAGTATAATAGAATGATTATATTTCCTTCTTATATGTGGCACAGTGCCATTATTAAAAAAGGCTGGTATAAAGATAAACCTAGAGTTTCTTTATCTGGTTTTGTTCCACCATCTAACTTAGGAGTAGAATGACTGAATGGAATTACTGGACTATATCCTTCATTTTGGGGATGTTCTTTCTACAGTCGATCATAGACGATTGCTCGAAATATGTAGAGGAATAGAGTTTCCAGAATATAAAATTGGATATGATAAAGACGCTATGTACGATATGCACGGCCATAGGAGTCAAATATTATTATCTGAGGCTGATACTGAACTCTATAACTTAGTTCATAAAATTATGATAAAAGTGATGCCCAAGATATATAAGGGTTATTCACATATAAATCCACCAAACCCTCCAGTTTTTGATAAATACTCAGGATATTGGTTATGTAAATATCCCGAAGGTGGTTATCTTTCATCTCACACAGATGCTGACGGAGACGCTGGTTCAGTTACAGTCTCATATATTATTAATGATGATTATGAGGGCGGTGAAGTTGTTTTTTGGGATAAACATAAGTTAGATAAACATGAGAATAGTGTTCATGTATATCCTAGCAATTTTTTATATCCACATAAAGTAAATACTGTAACTAAGGGTGTAAGATACTCTATTATTGTTTGGTTTTCGTATCAAAAAGGAGAACAATGGTTGATTTAGACAATCTAACAAAATTTTCAGAATCTGGTCAATATCCAGACCTACTTAACAGTTCTGATGTTGAGAAGGTGAAAGAAATTTTAGAGGCTCACCCTGACATATTTTCTCCAAGACTTGACAGAGAGTTGGGTATAATTAAAACAAGTCCAACAAAGCCAAACAGATATGGATTCAAGTTTGATATTCCTACTGGTATAGATCAAGTGGAATTATTTGACGGCACAATACTACAAAATGCGATCTTTAAATATTTGTGTTCAGATAAGGCAGTGTATTTTGAAGAGGGTAATACAGACACACCAATAGAGGAATACTTATTCTTTGAACCAGTGCCTTTATTCTCCGCAACCATAGAGGCATTATGTCAACTAACCACAGAGATTACTGGTAATTCAGATACATCTAAACTGACAGAGTTATTAAATTTACTTGAAGATGTAGTGGCAAACGATTATGAAATAGCCACACTCATACTAAGTAAAATCAATAAGACAATAAGAATAGGATTACATAAAAGAGCTGATACTATAGTCTCCACAGAGGTTTTTAAATTTCTAGGAACTAGATCAAATACAAAGATATATCAAAGTTGCCAATCAGTGTCAATGGTAACAGAGGAGATATTATTAAATGATAGTAATAGAGTAGAAGTATTTTTTGAATTTAATTCAACAGGATTGGTAAAAGAGCTTGCCTATGGATTATATCCACGTTATAATAAGAATTATAATTTACCTGTGGAGGGAGAAAATTTCGACAAACAAGCATTACATACAGAGACAGTCTCTACAGTAATTACTAAATCTAAAACACATTCATGGTTGCCTGATAAATGGATAGATGAAATATCTACATGGGAGAACCACCACCCAGACGCAGTTTATGGAGTTACCATACTTACTGGAAAATTAGACGGAAATCAAACAGAGTTGATGTACGGATATTAAGTTAAAGTTACGTTGCCTGAATTACTGGTGCTAATTTTTCCACTGGTTCCACCAGCACTATATCCACCTTGACCAGCAGACCCAGCTCTAGAACCATCTCCACCTACGCCACAACTACCATATTGACCTGCTCCTGTGCCACCAGTTCCACCTTGAGAACCATTGTCTCCAGCTTGTTCAAGTCCTCCTCCTTGGCCTCCCTGACCACCTGTGCCTCCCTGTGCTGCTCTACCTGAGCCACTGGCACCCTGAGAACCCCCTGCTCCACTAGCTCCATTGTTAGAGTTATTATTTGGTTTTTGCCATACAGCATTAGCATAGTCGTAATAATATCCATTTCCCCTTCCACCAGCACCGCCAGCGCCTCCAGCACCGCCTGAACCGCCATCGCCATTACAATATTGATGAGTGTTCCAACAGAAACCACCATTACACCTACGACCCCCATTGTGACCGCCTGAACCGCCTTGGCCGCCCTTGCCGCCACCGCCGCCTCCTCCGCCACCGCCACCAACTCTACCATTATAGTGAGTGGTTGGCATTTTTATTGGAGAGGCAACGTGCATAGCAATGTTTCCTGCTTGACCAGATTGAGAAGCACCACCACCTAGACCTGGCCACCCTCTAACTGGATAAGAACCACTCTGAACCTTTACTATTATCTCTCCATTACCACCAGAGTTGATTCTTACAGCAGGGTTACTTTCATCAGCTGGCCCAATATTACCAGTGATATTAAGGGTTTTCTTCACACCCGAAGTCCAAGCATTATCGCCAAACACTTCCCATCTTGCTTGTAAGTGCATCCAATTCCCATTGGCATTACCAGTTATACCATCAACTACGTTTCTAAAATCACTGAAAGAAATTTCCCCACTCGTGGGAATATTATTATTTTGAGTTATATTTGCAATGTTCTCTCCTCTGTGGTACTTATCAATATTATTGTCATTCGTGCCACCAAATTTTGTTTTGATGTCGCCCATTGAAATTGACCCACTTCCAAAAGCTGTGCTATAGGACATTGCTAAAGAACCATTACCAATAGTTCCTGATGTAAAATCATTTAAGACGTTATTAGATACGTCAGAATAAGTTTTTGCTGATGTGACATCATAATTCATATCATACATTTTGTCGTCATCAAGCGGGTCGATAGAAACTATCTTATCTTTAGATGCCCCGTAGTGATTTGCAACACCTGACATATACTTGACACAATCTTTTAGGTCTTTATTGTTTTGATAGGTAGTGCCATTCAATCTTATGATCGCATTTACATATATCACACCCTCAGTGAACACCATATCAGATATGCCGAGGTATTTGTTGAGTTCGTCCTCATCTTCTATTCGTTGTTCAGTTCCTACTATATGGATTCTCTTTGTACCTTCAGTTGTTCTTAATTCGTCATAGTCGTCATCATAATACCAGACATAACACTTGAAATCCCCTACAGTTGCAAGAGTCTTGTATATTTTTTCATGCCAACAGGCATTCTTTGCCTTTGGTGCCAGTTCTGAAACTTGCAGTTCTGGATTTGAGGCAATATTATATTCCTCTTGTTCTTGTATGGAACTATGATTAGTAACCTTCATTAGAATATACTATTTGACAATAGTATTTATTGTGATAGAATATATAATGTAGAGTAATCCCAAATTATGAGTCATAAAGAAGAATTGACAGAAAGAGCCACTAAACTACAGGCAGAGATTCAAGAATTGAGTAAAACTTTTGAACTCAAGAAAGAAGAGTTCTTAAAAGTTCAAGGTGCTCTGGAAATGCTACAGATTCTTGACAATGAAAAAGCAAGTAAAGAAACTTGATGATTTAATTATCAAAAAAAATAATCCCAGATTATACAAACTAATGTACAGTACAAAAACTGTCCACTGTTGCCCCCAATGTGGTCATATGTTTGTAGAATGAGAATACTTATTTTAATCAGATGGACAATGAACCAGCTAAGTATAAAATAGACAAAGAACTATTTGAAAAATTTAGAAAGAAATTTGAGAAAGGTAATAAACCAATTATCAGAAATCTTCTTTCAAAAAGTCCTGAGTTTATTAACAATCT
>VTLG01012840.1_pt1 | contig 39773 bp, 47 predicted proteins | sample 4694571 | NCBI WGS metagenome assembly VTLG01 (sample SAMN12604809, study PRJNA352737) | marine metagenome | biome: ENVO:00000447; feature: ENVO:00000209|ENVO:00000569|ENVO:01000036; material: ENVO:00002151; isolation source: viral sequences binned using virsorter ... | reverse complement strand
CAGACCGAGTTAACCAATGGCCTCAAACCAGAGGACCCCGTCACGGCCAGCTTCAACCTCAGAGGCAACGAGCATAACGGGAAATACTACACCAACCTCCAAGCCTGGAGACTCAGTAAAGACCAGACCCCCGGCCAACAAGCCCCCAACCAACCAAGGCAACCACTCAGCCAGATCGTAGAGGAGACCAGCCAGCCCAGGGTAGCCGTCGAGCCAGCCGAGGAAGTAGACGAAATCCCCTTCTAGACCCTCACAGCTCCCTCACCAGCTCCTCCACCTCGGACATCCTCTCCCGGTCCTCCTCGTCCTCCAGCTGCCCCCGGAGCCGTCGTAGCTCCTCCAGGACCACCAGCTTCCTAGCCTTCCTCCGCAGGCTGGGGAGCCAGGGACCAACGTCAATCAGGTCACCCATCACTTCTTGGCCCCCTCACGAGCCATCACGGCCAGGATGTCCGCTGCACTGTGTACAATAGCCACTTGCCCCTGCCAGTTGCCGTGCATCCCAACCTGAGCCGCTGTCAGCCTCCGACGACTCGGGACCTGATTCCCGTTCTTCACCTCGAATAAATAGTTCCGACCCTTAAACCCAACCACAAGGTCAGGGAAGCCCCGGCCAGCACCGCTCGCGTCATACACCGTAGCCTCCGGAAGAGAGGCCCGCAGACCCTCCACAACCTCCCGGTGATTCTCATCAACACGCTTTGCATATCTAGGCACACAGCAATTATGCCAGAGGCTGTCAGAAACCCTCCAGGTGCCCTCACAGGAGCCTAGCGCGATCTCCCCGTGTCTCCCGGTGCCAAGGGGATTAGGGCCAGTCAGAGGGGAATGAGGGGAACGGTCGCACGTGGTGCAAATGCCTTTTCAACAACTATCCACATTTGTCTTTTTCCGTCAAAACACCCTTTTTGGCCATCCTGGCTGTAATTGGAGAGAATACGGGCACTGATACTCAACGAGTTACGACGCAGGCATATGCTGCGATTATAGCGTAACACACTAAGCCCTAGTCACTTCCGACTTGGAGTCCACATTATGTGTATTGTCGGAAGTTATAGCGGGGGAGGGGGTCAACCAGGGCCGGCCGGCCGCGCATCGAACCGGTCTCCCCCGCATCCAAAAAATCTGCGAAAGTGGGCCGGGCTTAGTCCCTGTCTGGCTTGAGTTCGTAGAGGTCGTCGTAGAGCTTCTCGACTCTCTTGACGAGTTCCGCGATAAAGAGGTCTTGTTTTGTATCTGAGGGGAGTTCCCCGGATCCCCACTTACCTGCCGGCCATTTTTCTACAAACTCGGCATTTTTGGTCACCGTGCGTTCGAGCATCTGAATTTGGAAGTCGTTATGCTGCACAGAGGACTGGAGTTTTGATGCCCACCAGACGATAGCGGCTGCCTGGAGTGCGAGGGTGAGGAAGAGTTTGGTATTTTGTGATAGGTTAGGCATTGGGGCATTGTGGGGGGAGCTGTCCGGGGAGAGGGGACAGAGGGGTGTAAAAATAGTTATAGAAAATTCTACCTCCTTGAAAAAACGTGCGGATTATTGAGAGAGATTGAGTGACGAGCTTATACAACCTGGTTCTCCGGATGGGGATTTGAAGTTAGCTGCTGCTATATCGGACAGCGTTGAGTTTGTTGCTGGGAAGAACCGGTCGAAGGGGCAGGGTTTATCGATCTTGGAGGCTAAGGACCCTGCGCGAGCGAGTGCGATATTGGCTGCGGTATGCCGGGGTGTTCCGGAGCGGACGATCATCCGGGAGATTGGGACGAGTTTTGACACTGTCCGGGCTTTAAAGCGGAGGCATCACGAGATTGTGACGGCCACACGGGTTCACCGGAGTTTGAAGGCAACGCAGATTCAGTTAAAGGCCGCTGATGCGTTGGAGAAAAAGCTGGAGGACGTTCTTGATGACGACGAGTTGAGGGCAAAGACCTCGGTGAAGGACCTGGCCCTGGGTTATGGGATCGCGACGGACAAGCAGCGGGTGATCCAGGGGGAGAGTGCTGTGCATGTTACACACGAGCACAAGGTAAGTTTGGATGATGCGAGGAAGGCCATCGAGGACGCTCGAGCGGAGGTGAGTTCCAAGGAGGAAGAGAGGGTAATCGATGTTTGATGTGGCATGGTGCGAGGGGTGGTCGGGGAGCATTAGGGTTTTTGCTCCTCGGCCACCTGTAATTTTTCTCCCTCCCGTGTAATCGATGACACCTTAGCAGTGTTTAGCAGGCATGAGAAGATCCGGTCACAATTGATTTTGCGGCAGGAAGACCTCATTCGATTTTCACGGGAGGGAGATCTCAAATTTCATGGTAAAAGTAGAATTGGACAACCACGATGCTGTTCTATGCGCTGCTTACGCTGCGGAGATGTGTTTTCACACTCGGCAGGCAAGAGGCTGGAAGCATCATGGAGGGTCTAGCAGTCGTCCGTTTGGACGGATCTTTGGGGATTATGTTTTGGGGCAACTGGCTGAGAAGGCACTGAGTCGTCATTTCGGGATGCGCTTTGAGCCTCCTGTTTTGGGGGACTACAAGAGTGCTGATCTGGGAGGGTTATGTGAGGTGAAGGCCGCGGATCACCCTCGCTCGGGGCTGCCGGTATATAAGAGTCAGTTTCACGATGACAAGCTGATGAGTTTTGTCCGGATGGAGAAGTTCACGGCCCATCTGATGGGGTGGATCTTTGGCCGGGATGCGAAGGAGGTCTGGACGTGGGAGCCGACCTGGGACACCCCCTGCTACCGGGTGGACCCGAAGTATCTGAATCCGATTGAGACGATGCCGATGGACGGCCGGAAATTTACGAGGGAGTGGAAATGACCATTCAATTTGTCAGCCCGAACAAGCGCACGAGTCACCAGGCTTACAGTCTTGGCCGTGCCCCTGTGGTCGGGGAGAGCGTTCGTGTTGTCCGGGAGGACGACGACGGGAAAGTTACTTCGACCTTTGAAGGGGAAGTGGAGAAGGTGGAGTGGTTGTTTGGGATGAAGCCGAAGGACCACCGGGTGATGGTGTATTTAAAGGAGGAGGAGGCTCGATGATATCGATAGAGGTCATCCGGGAGTTCTTGGACGAGAAGGCTCTGGTTATAGAGGGCCTGGACGAAGCCGTTGTGGGCTATAGTGACGGAGGGTTGCTGGTTTACGACCACGGCAAGACGGTCGATCACTTTGTCCAGGACGGGATGACTCGTGACGAAGCGGTCGGGTGGGTTGACTTCAACGTCCTGGGCCTGCAGGGCAGCGGGGCAGGGTTTGTAATGCTTTACCGGCCGGATGATGAATGAGCTGGCTACTGAGCAGAGCCCTATGCGATGTGTTGACCTCTTTGCCGGGGCAGGAGGAGGACTTCTTGCAGGCCATCTCCTTGGATGGAGAACCGTGTGTTCTGTGGAATGGGATCCCTACGCAGCTTCCGTCCTGGTGCAGCGACAAAACGATGGCCTGTTGCCAGTTGCTCCGGTCTGGGATGACGTTCAAACCTTCACAGGAGCCGTACTTGATCCTTTCCGAGGGGTTGATGTTGTGGCAGGAGGCTTTCCATGTACCGACATTTCTTGCGCGGGAAAAGGAGCAGGAATCGAAGGGGAGCAGAGTGGTATGTGGAGCCACATGGCAAGAATTGTTGGTGAAATTCGACCGCGATACGTCTTCGTGGAAAACAGCCCACTGCTTGTGGGTCGAGGACTTGCCAGAGTCCTCGGTGACCTTGCCGAAATGGGGTATGATGCGCGATGGGGAGTTGTGGGAGCGCATCACGTTGCCGGATGCCCTCACAAGCGGGATCGCATCTGGATTGTCGGTTTCCACTCCGACCGCGGGAGACTCTCGCTCGAGCGGAAGCAGGAACACGAAAGAGAGCAAGGCACATCCGGGGGTAAGTTTGACGGACTATGTGAAAGAGGACGGAGGGAAGGGGAGGACGTGGCCGACTCCCAGCGCACGGGATTGGAAGGGAGCGTCAGACCCGGAGAAGAGAAAGGCAGCAGGGAGGCAAGTCGGACTGAACGACCAGGTGAAGATGTGGCCGACTCCCACGGCAGCGGAAGCAGGCAAGATTTCAAACCGAGCGAACTACGGCCAGAAGGGTCTCTCCAATCACCCGGCCATTGTGGGGGAGCCGACCAGACCCAAGGAGAAGAAGAGCCGCAAGGGGGAGAAGAATTGGCCAACTCCTGTCGCGAGGGACTACAAGGGGCCACAACCCACGGTGAGGAAAAACGGTCAACCAAGAGCAACTCATCTGCCGAACGCGGTGGAAGAGGAGCCTTCAAATGGCCAACTGAATCCGACCTGGGTCGAGGCTTACCTGATGGGCTGGCCGGTCGCGTGGACATCAATGGAACCGATGCCCCCGGAGGTCTTTCACGAGTGGGAAAGAACATTCCTCACCGGGCCGATAGACTCAAGTGCATAGGAAATGGACAGGTCCCCCAGTGTGCAGCCCTGGCCTGGAAAATCCTGACCGAGCAATGGGACAACTAAAATGGACAAGGAGCCCCCGGTTTATTTCGGGATCCAGCTCCGGGTCCTGCCTGACAACAGGCTCCGGATGATGGTGGGGATTTACAACGAGGAAAAAGATGAACTTTTCAGCCAGGAGGTGAGAGTGAAAGAGTTTGGCCGGGGGATGGTGGAGGAATTTTCGATGGACGGGGAAATATATATGGATCGAATCCCGAACTGTCCTTGGTGGTTGCAGGTAATTCTGCACAGGATCATGGAGAACTACGCACATGGATTATAATTGTTAGAATGGCAGGATCATCCGGTCCTGAAGCCACCGCTTCCTGAAGAGCTGGCCAAGATGGACCCTGAGCAGGTGTTGAACCTGCACCAGCAGTATCATGCTGCCTTGCGGAATGCGGCCGAGGACCCTCTGAACTGCGGGTTTAAGATGCCCCACTGGGAGAAGGCTGACGGCCTGGTCACCGGGGATGACGCTACGAACGAGTTGATTGTGCTCGGGGGCAACCGCAGCGGGAAGACGATCTACGGGGCCCGGAGTGTGGTTCGGGCTGCGATTGAGAACCCTGGAGCGACGATCTTTATCTTCTCGCAGAATGCGGAGGTCTCTGTGCGACAGGTCCAGGCTGCGGTCTACGACTGGCTTCCTCCTGACCTGCGCAAAACGAGTCGCTCGAAGGGGCATTATATCAGCTATAAGAGGCAAACCGGCTTTGCGGGGGCCTCGATGATCTTTCCCAACGGATCTAACCTGATTTGGAAAACGTATTCGCAGTTTTCGCAGGATGCCAGCGTGATCGAAGGAGCGGAGCTGGGGAGCTTTGATCCGGGATTTGTTAACTGGGGAGCCTGGCTGGACGAGTATTTGATCGGGCCGGAGTTGATCAATGGGTTGCGTTTTCGTTGTGCGACTCGGGACGCAAAAATTTTAGCGACCTTCACCCCGGTCTGGGGCTACAGCGAGACGGTGAGAGAGTTCCTCCATAAGGCCGAGACTCTCGAGCAGGGCCCGGCCGAGTTACTGGACGGTGAGCGTGTTCCGATCACGCAGCGCAGCAAGTTGCGTGACGCGAGCATTGTGTATTTCCACTCTGAGTGGAATCCGTTCGGGGGATACGAGCGAATCAAGGATGACCTTGCTGGCCGGCCGCGGGACGAGATCCTGACGAGGGCTTATGGAGTGCCGGTGAGGTCTTCGACCACTGTCTTCCCGATGTTCAGTCGCGAGAGCAATGTGGTGAAGCCGGAGGAGATTCCGACCAAGGAAATAACCCGGTATCAAATCATCGACCCCGGTGGATCGAAGAACTGGTGCTGCGTGTGGATAGCCGTGGACGTTTCCGGAACTTTCTGGGTCTACGACGAATATCCGAACGACCAGGACTGGGCTGAGTGGAGGCAGGGTGAGTGGAGACCTGGGCCTGGAGCCAGGGGCCGGGGGTTGGGGATCCGGGACTACGTCAAGATTTTCTACGACATGGAAGGAGGGCTGGTGACTGAGCACGACGACGGACGGATCACGACTGACACAAGCTCGCAGGGGCACAGCATCCACGAGCGCATTATCGATCCCCGGATGGCCAAGATCCAGACTCCCAGCCGGTCGGGAGGGTCCGAGTCTATCCTCTCCAACCTGGATGACTTTGACTTTATCTGCCTCCCGAGTGCTTTCCCTCCCGGTGACCGGGGCAACGAGATCGAGCAGGGCCTGCAGGCTTTAAGCAACCTGATGGCCTACGACCGTGGCCGGCCGATTGACGCGACTAATCGTCCCCGGTTCTACGTCAGCGAGAATTGCCGGAATGTGATTTCTGCGCTGGGAGAATACACCGGCCAGGGGGGATTGAAGGAAGCCTGGAAAGACCCGATTGACTGCTTGAGATATGCCGCAATTACCGGGCTGCATCACATGGACGAAAGCGTTTTACGCGCAACTTCCGGGAGTTTGCCGAGTTACGGGGCTCCCAATAGACAGAAAAAAGTAAACTGGAAAGAATTGGAATGGTAAGCGAACTGGAAAAAGGGGACCTCCCGCAAAAGCAGGTCTTAAAGCTGCTGAAGATCTCGGGAAACCGGATCAAAAAGCTCCGAGACGAGCACATGACGACGGAAGACTGGTATCGTCTCTCCGGCAGAGGACGGCCGCAGGTTATCTACCGGCCGAGCGGGGTTGCGAAGCTGCAGGTTCACCTGGCTGCGGCCCGTATCCTGCCCTTGGCCGTCCCCAGGTTCCAGCAGGCCATTGCCTTGCCCCTTCCTCCGAACAAGCGGGGGAACAGAATCTGGGCCCGGATCAAACAGGTGGACGGGAAGTGGGAGAAGCACCCGGTTCTGATTACCGAAAAAATTAAACAACATTTGCCGCCAGGGAAGCCGTTCAAGGTTCAGCTGGTTGAGGACAGTGATGGAAACAAAAGCTATCGACACGAAATCCTATGCCCTTGAACACGGGGACCGGTTCCTAGCCTGGGATTATTGTTATATGAAAATCAGGGGAGCCGTTTTAGGTGACGTGGAAGAGGTCTCTTTGGAAACAATTTCTGAAAGGACCGGGCATGACGAACGCTGGGCCTACAAGCTGCTGAATCAATTACAGAAGCGGCTCAATGAGAAGAAATGAATATCCCCAAAAGCATCCGGGTAGCGGGGGTTCCCATCAAGATTGCAAGGCAGGATCTTGACGGGGATCCCTACGGCTATTGGTCGCTCGACAAGCGGACCATCGTTCTAGATCAGAAGCTCAAGGGGAAGCAGCTGCGCGAAACGCTGCGGCATGAGATGCTTCACGCGACATTCGACCTCTGTGGAGTAGGCTTCTCCTCTCCCTCCTTCCCGGACGAGAACGTGATCCGGGCCCTGGAGACCTTGTTCTTTCCAGCATGGGAAAGGATGGAAAAACGGTTGAAGAAATGAACAACCCAAATGAAAACTTTACGAGAAAGAATAGAATACTCCCTTTTGAAGGACCCTTCCCGGACGGACGGGAACATTGCACACAACTGCAACTGCAGGGTTGCTGATGTCCGCAAAGTCCGGGAAGAGCTAAACATTCCCGATGCTCCTCGAGCGGCCCCATCTCCGCGAAAGCGGGGGAAGGGCAAGAGCATTGATGAATTCCGGGGGAAGCACGACGTGACGCTCATCATCCAGCGCAAGGTAGAGGAGGTGCTGGGAGACGACTCCGAGGAGTATTTTGAGGACCGAGACTTCAGGAACCTGTGCGACGTTCCGGTTCATTCCTGGAGGAGGTTTGCGGATTCAAAACAGTTCGCGGCTTACCGGCTGAAGCGTGGAGGGCACAACCTTTGGGCAGCTCCGCATATCATCAGCCAGATAAAGAAGGTTCTCGGAATAGGATAAGGCATGGCCGGCAAAGGAAAGAGCATCGAAGATCTCGCGCAAGCGAAGGGAGTTGCCGGGCAGATCCTGTCGCTCCGGGAGCAGCTTGAGACCCTGGCCAGTGCTCGGGCAACCCAGCGAGTTGAAATAGGCAAGAAGGCTCCTCCGTTCCGCTTTGGGACGTTAAGCTGCACTCACTTTGGATCGATCTACGAGGAACTTGGAATCACGAAGGCCATTTACGAATGGTTTGCCCAGGAGGGCATCAAGACGGTCTATCACTGCGGGGATATGACCGAGGGAGTGCAGATGCGCAAAGGCCACGAGCACGAGGTCCACAAGCACGGGGCGGATGCACAGGTGGACTGGGTTGTTGAACACTACCCGTATATCAAGGGAGTCACAACGCACCTCATCAGCGGCAATCATGACGAGGCCCATATGAAGAATGGAGGCACCGACGTGTGTCACCGGATAGGAGAAAAGCGGGAGGACATCAAATACCTTGGAGCCGATGTTGCCCGGTGGGTGGTCTCAAGGGCTGGCCAGGAGAAGGACATCCGTATCGATATGCTCCATCCCGGAGGGGGCAGCAGTTATGCCTTGTCGTACCGCATACAGAAGATCATTGAATCGCTCGACAGCGACAACAAGCCCGACTGTCTGCTCGTTGGACATTTCCACAAGGCATTCACCCTCCCAGCGTACCGGGGAGTTGCTGCGGTCCTTGCCGGCTGCACACAAAGACAAACCGGTTTCATGGCCCGGCTCGGGCTGCAGGCTCATGTGGGAGCGCATATCATCGAATGCCGGGTGCTCGACGGACAGATCGTGTTCTCCTCCACCTGGAGAGGGTTCACTCCCTCGAAGCAGGAAATACCGATTATCGAATGACGCAGGACTATGTTGAGGATGCAGTGGAAGCCTGCAACCGGGAGAAAATCCCTTTTGTTTTCGCAATGCGAGCCGGGGGAGACGAGGGGGATTGGAGGGTGACCTTTAATCTCGACCACCGTGGAGAGGATCCGAACCCCAGCAAGCGGGAGGAGGTTCTGGCCCTGATGGAGTTTGTCCTGGGGGGAGAAGATGAATCAGACAGCAGAGGGTAAGGTTTACCAGTGAGCGAAAACGCACAAGTCCTTGTGGAGGACGGCCCGAACGTAGGGGACCTGCTCCGGAGCTACCGTGAAACCGTGAGCCAGCTGGGCCACTGGACTGACCAGTGCTCAGTCAGTTTTTCAGACCGTCGCAATTATTGGCCGGGGAAGACTAACGACCTCCGGAAAGGTGGGAGCGAGGCCTTGCCTTGGGAAGGGGCCAGCGACTGCGAGAGTCTGGTGGTCGGGGAGCGCATCCAGGCATACGTTTCGATGTGTATGTTTGCCCTGGCTCGAGCCAACATCCGGGCTTACCCGGTCGAGGTTGGAGATACTGCGGCCGCGCAGGTTGTGTCGTCATTCATTCGCTGGATGCGGGATTCGTATATTCCTGGGTTTCACCGGCAGATGGAACTCACGGCAAACTATTTGTTCGAGAAAGGGCACGGCATCACATATGTCGGATGGGAGCAGAAGGATATGACGCAACTCCAGCGTTTTGACCTCGAGCAGATAGCGGCCGAGGCTCCGGACATGGCTAGGATGCTGATGGACGAAAGCTACGACGACGACCTGGTCGAAATGCTCCTCGAACAGTGGCCCAAGCTGCGCAAGCGTGAAGCAAGAAAGGCCCTGAGACGGCTGCGGAAGGACGGCTATGCCGAGCTGCCGGTCTACGTCAGAACAATTGACCGGCCGGTAGTGCAGGCCCTGGCAACGGACGTGGATGTCTTCTTTCCGCACTACTGCACGGACCCGCAGCAAGCTCCATTCGTTCACCGGAGGGTCCTGATGACCCCGACCGAGCTTCTGTCGAAAGTCTCGACGGAGGGATGGGATGAAAAATGGGTGGATCACGTCATTGAAAAGCTGCGCGGGACGCACACAAACGACATCGACGCAAAGGACTCGGCAGCGTTCCTCGCGCAGTTCGATGAGGGCAACTCTGATTTTGTCGAAGTGATTTACACATACCAGAGGCTGATGAAGGACGGGGCCGAGGGCATTTATTGTACCGTGTGGCACCAGAGCCACACTGGCAGCAACGCTCACGCGAAGCACACTCTGCTCGAAGGGTTGCCGGATTATCCGTTTATCGTCACTGAGCTGCATCGTGATTCCAAGCGGCTCTATGATACCCGTTCTATGGTGGATCTTCTTCGTGGGGTCCAGTGGCAGGTTAAGGCCGAGCGTGATGCCCGGATCGACAGGGCATCACTGGCAACGCTGCCCCCCTCAAAAGGCCCAGTCGGTCGTCCCAAGCCGGAATTCCGTCCAGGTGGGCACGTTACCGAGCGCAGGCCAGGTGAGTATGGTTGGGCCGACCCACCACCGGCTGACCCCGGATCCCTCGAGATCGAATCGACCATGCTGGCCCAAGCTGACCGGATGGTGGGACTTTCGAATCCAAACGAGGACCCGGAAGCGCAGATGAAGAGGGCCTTCTACCTCGACAAGTTTCTTTCTCACGTCCGGGACGTGCTCTCCGCAGCCTTCTCGGCCTTTAACCGCTATGGACCGGCCCAGCTCTTCTTCCGGGTATCAGGCATCCCGGAGCCGCAGCAGTTCGAGCGGATGGACCCCAATCACGAGATGGACCTCCATGTTTCCTGGGACGCGCAGAATCACGACCCGGAGACGGTGGAGAAGAAGCTCTCCCAGATGCTGCAGCTCGTTCAATACGACCGCACCGGCAAGATCGACATTTCAAAAATGCTCGACTTTGCTGCGGCAGCGATTGACCCGGTCCTGGCAGATACCGTCTTGCAGGCCGAGGAGCAAGGAACGGCCAAAGTGGCCAGGGACGTTGCAGAGGACCTCACTATGATCTTCGCAGGCATCGAGGTGGGTGCGAGGCCCCAAGGGGCTCAGATCGCTATGCAGATTGGCCAGAACTATGCACAGCAGCCGGATGTGGCCGAGAGGCTGCAGAATGACGAAGCGTTCGCTGCCCGGCTCCAGAAATACTTTGAGCAATACCAATTCCAGTTGCAGCAGCAGAAAAATGCTGAGACCGGAAAGCTGGGAACCGAGCCGGCCGAGTTCCAGGGAATTCAGCAGGCATCATAGAAAATGGACGACCAGACCTTTGAAGGTGCCCTTGAGTACCTAAGACAAACGGATTTTGCGAAGATCATAGCGGAGGAGCTGCGCTCCCGCAGGGAGGCCGTGCTCGCAGGAATGGGAGAGGCTGAAGACGAGCGTGAGATCTGGAAGGGAGTCGGAAGAATCGATGCCCTCGACACCCTGGTGACCGAGTTCCTGGGTGGAGAATAATTTCTGTCAGAAAAGTTCGGACAGGACGTGCGATTTTTAAGTCACGCAGCCGTTCGGGCGGAAAGAGAACGCAATGACAGAACAAGACCAACCGGGGACCGCATCTCCCGGAACAGAAGAGGATGCGCAACATACAGGAGACGACAACCTCTCAGCAGAGGACACTGTCGCACTCCTGGCCCAGGCTCCGGAAAACGAATCTGAGGGGGCAGCAGGCCATGAGGATGCCTCGCAACCTTCCGACGAAGAGTTAACGGAGACAGTCGCTGGACTGGACTTGGACAACCTGACCGAAAACGACTGGCAAGGGATAGCAGACCACTTGAATAGCCGAGGAGCAGATCGCATCGCTGGCTTGATCAAGGAGAGAAGCGAACTCCGGTCAGCACTTGAAGCCAGGGAGAAGCAAGAGGAGGACCCGTTAGCACGACCTCCAGATCCAGAGAGCAATCCCTACCGTGAGATCGAGACCGTCGAGGAACTGCAGGCAAAGGCCGCAGAAGTCGATGAGATGATTGAGTGGGCCGACAATCTTACTGAGGAGAACGAAGACACGCACAACGACGCTATCGTTCACGAGGAAGACGGCCGGGAATACACGCTCCGAGAGATCAAATCGATGCTTCGCAGTGCGAGGAAGGCACGTTCGACCCATCTGAAAAACCGTTACCAGGAGCTGCAGGGACTGCAGCAAATTGAAGCGGAGCGTCAGCAAGCACGTCAGATTGCAGAAGATGAGTTCGCGTGGATGAAGGAAGAAGAGAACCCGATTCGACAACGGTGGGAAGGGGTGATGGCTCACCCTGGACTGCAAGCGTTGAAGGACGAGTTCCCTGAGATCCCGCTCGTGTTAGCTCACGCAGCGGATTCCATTCATCGATCAGAGCAACGGAAGGCCGGGAAGGCCCCAACGGCAAAGCGACAGCAGAGCCGCATGAGACCACCCGAGAATCCGAGTGCTGGAACCGCAGCCCCTGCCAAGCAGGTGCCAGGGCCGGCCAAAGGACTGGAGGATCTGCACCAGCAGTTTGACTCAACGGGCAACTACAAGGTCTTGGAGGAAATCCTCTCTCTTCAATCCGAATAACAATTAACCGAAAGGAACAAAAAAATGGCTTTTTCAAGCAGTTTTGACAACCCAGCGGCACCTGGAACGGGCTCGGCTGTGTCGAACAGAGAGGATCTTACTTCTCTACTGACGCAACTGGACCCGACCAGCACTCCGCTAACATCCTTGGCTCCCAAGCGGAAGGCCAAGGCAACAAACCACGAATGGACAGTTGATGGCCTCGCAGCCGTTGACGGTTCCAGCGGTCTCCTGGAAGGGGCCGATGTATCGTCGTTCAACGACAAATTCGACAACCGTGCCCGACTGAGTAACCGCATTCAGGGTTTCCGTCGCGACTACATGGTATCGACCGTCCAGCAGGCCGTCTCGTCAGTTGGAGTAACAAGCGGGGCAGCGAAAGTTAAGTGTCTGCGCGAGATCAAGCGTGACATCGAGGCTGCAATCGGCTCTGCCAACGACAAGCAGACTGGATCCGGAACTGCGGTTTCGCTTTTGCGCGGCCTGACTGACTGGATTGACTCGGCTGGCCCGAGCGACGTGCCTACGACATACCGCACTCCCGCGGCCCAGATCATTACGAAGTCGAATGCAGACGTGACCGAAGCAGACCTCAACGGGGCCCTGGCCTCGATGTTCAATGTTTCCGGGAACCTGCAGAACGTGACCTGCGTGGCAGACACAAAGGTGCGCGAATCGATCTCGCAGTTCATGCGGACTGGAGCCAGCAACGACACCCAGCGTTACACCGTCTCGGGCACCGGCAAGACTATCCAGTTGTCGGTTGACCTGTTCCGGAGCGACTTTGGGGATCTACGGCTGGCAAATTCAAACCCCGACTGTTCCGTCGACACGACGTTCCACGACCGGGCTCACATTGTGAACACCGAGCACTATGGTGTAGCGTCCCTGATTCCCCTCAAGCAGGTGGAGCTGGACGACCAGGGTGGTGGGGACCGGGGCTATTGCGAGGCCTGGGTAACACTTGAGTGTCTTGACCCTCGTGCCCACGGGAAGATCGACGAAGTGCGCACCTAATCCCTAACTAACGAAAGGAACTACGATAATGGCTAGAGTAGCAAATAACGAGATCAGCAACGGATATTCCGATGTTCTCACGATCAAGCACGGTGACCTCACTGCAAGCGGAACAACTCAGACCTTCACCATACCGATTCCGGCTGGTGGAATCGTCCGGGCTGTTGGCCTTTATAACGAGACCGAGTTTGATGGAGTTGGTGCCAGTTTGACGGTAATCATGGGAGACGGGTCTGATGACAATGGTTTCCTTGCCGCAACTCAGATTCACACCGATGACGGGTCCACCATCATTTACGCGAACGGGACGGGAGCGTATATCGACGGTGGCAGCACCGACAATGAGCAGCAGGGCAAACTTTACACGTCAGCCGACACGATTGATTGCCTCTTCACTCTGAACTCAGGTGCTTTGTCTGACATGACTCAGGGCAAGGTTCACTTGTTTGTGGACATGAAGCGGCTCAATCCTGAGAGTGTCTAATGAATAACGACCGATAAATTTGGTTCGTCCAACCAAGAAGCCCCCGGCCAGGATTTCATAACTTGGCCTGGCCGGGGGCCCTTCTTTTAAACCGATGATTCAGGTTGTCGAGAACCTCACCCGGAAGCAGGAGGGAGAACTCCGCAGGGGAGGGCAATTGCTTGAGCGCAGGGATGCGCACATGCAGCAGCAAGCGGCATTGCGAGATGCCAAGGACTCGGACCTCAACGTCGAGGGGTTGTTCCGACAGCTCCACAACGCAGTGACAGACCAAGCCAAGCGACTGGTCAAAAACGAGCAGTCTTCCAACCGGCAAGCAGCCAGGCAGGCTGCATCCTGGAAAGAGGATGTTCGCTTCAAGAAGCAGAAGCACTACCAACACCGGGCTTCGATCCCGGCTGACGAATACTTCGCTTTTGCAACCTCCCGGCCAGGGTGCTGGGACGACGAGGAGTTCACCAGGGACTACCTGAAGCGCAACCCTCACCTGAAAAGTAACGACTGATGAGCCAGACCGAAACGTATGCGAACCTGGTATCGACAATCGAAGCACTGCACGGTGCGACGTTTATCGACATCGAGAAGACCCGCATTCGTCTCCTGGTGAACTCAAGGGCCCGAGCGGCCTACCGTGAATCCGACGTGTGGGACCAGTTTCTGGTCGCAGGAGAAGACCGGGTGGTGAACGACGTGGATAGCTCGAGGCTCTACGTCCCGTTTGTCGGGACCAGCTCTGCTCACGCAACACAGGCCAACATCAAGGCTGGAGACATCGACACTGCTCTCAGGGCTCACGAAGTGACTCCCTACGCGATCAACTCTCCCAGAGAGTATGAAATGTTCATGGGCCGCGACGGAGTGGAGCTTCCGGGCTACAAGGTTGTCTACGGGCACGAGAATGACGCGACCCTCTGGCAGGGCTCCAGCCCGAACTGGACAATCCGGGTAGCAGAGACCGTGGACGGCATTATCGGGGGCACAGTTGAACTGAGCGGCATCGTGACCGACTCCACGGCAATTGACGCATCACTCAACACGACGCACACGCTGACGAATGTGCGATACGGAACGGACGGCTCCACAGATTTCTCTTTCTCAGCTGCAGTATCACCGTCCTCGGTGACTGTTTCAGCGGCCAAGGTAAAGGTGCCAACAGTCTACCTTTCCTACAAGAAGCGACTGGACGTGACCTACGGGGACCAGACCGGGGACACAACGACTATCCCGATGGAGTGGAGAGATTACATCTCGCTAGGGGTCTTCGCTGATACCCTGGCCAGCGACGGGTTCATCGAGAAATCCTTCGCAATGGAATCCAGGGCAAACAAGGCCCTGCAGCGGGAACTCGAAAGGCTCGACCGGAACCGAGCGAATCAATTTGTTAACCACCGGGTTCGGACTCACGGGAGTTCCCAGGCCCGGCAATCAGCACAACTCTAATGGCCTACGGAAGCCCCAGCAGCAAAAAGAAGAAAGGCTCGGCCCTGCGAGGGTTGTTCAAGAAAGGTGCCATCAGCGAGCGTGAGATGGAGGAGTTTAAACGCATTGCGCGACTTCGACGGCTGCAGCGCAAAAAGGGCAAGGTTTCTGAGAAGCAGATGCGAGCGTTCGGACAACTAACTGCTCCGGATACGGCTTTATCAGCGGCATCCGCGCTACAACGCAAAAAGGGAGCCGTCAGCGAGCGAGGGCTGCGAGCCCTCCGGAAAAAGAAATGAAATGAACAAATAGTTCAGACAGCGGGTGCGAAGATTCCCACATGGGACAAGGAGCTACAGCTGCGAGTTTGACGGGTCACAATGGAGCTTTGCTCATCGATGACACCGCGAGCCATACCGGAGAATTTATGGCCGTTCAAGTGGTTGGAGGGGCCAGCGCAACACTTGCGGCCCCATCCGCAACACTTGTGAACTGGACCGATCACTCAGGAACAATTACCCTGGACTCAGGCCAGACGGTGTATGGTCAGTTTAACACCATCCAGTTGACGGGGGGAAAGGTCCTGGCCTATTACAGGTAAATGCCTGAGGCCCTTGACAGTCCGATCCTGCACGATGGGGACTCAGGCTTCCGAGCGTTAGTCACCCGGCTCCGGCCGTCTCAACTCAAGCCTGGGGATGTTTCTATCTCCAAGAATATGCGCTTTGAGGAAAGCGGCACTGCAAAGGTGCGAGAAGGCTATAAAAACGTCTCGGGAGTTGTCCTTTCGAGTGATGTCTTCCCGTTTTTGCGAGCATCGACCGGCACTTCTGCGATTGTGCTGATTGGAGCGATCTCTTCCTGCACTGCTGCTGTTTCAGGCAGCAATATGCGCATTACCTGCCCGAGCAATCACGGAATCCCTTCGACCGGGGGGCTCGTCAACTTGTCTGGCTTTTCTGGTGGGACTGGAACGCTTAACGGAAATCGAGCTGCGACCTATGTGTCGGGATCGACGACGACTTTTGACGTGACCGTCTCCGGAGTGAACGGATCATGGACCGGGGGCACAGTCGGGGCAGCGAAGCTGACGGGAGGAGCGCAGGCTATCTATGGGGCTTGCAGGTTCACCAACCCGAACTCCAACAACGACGAATACATTATCATCGCGGATAACGATGGTGCGACCGCAGTCAAGCTCTCGGACTTCACCACCACCGCGATTTCTTACCCAAACGAAACTCTCAACCAGGACGCACAGCTTCAGCAGGAGTTCGATGTCGTCATGCTGCGGCAGGACGGGAAGACTCCCTGGGCATTTGACCCGGACGACTCGGTCTATGGATTTAGCGGATCTGACTCGAGCGCACCTTCTTTTCGCAAGGTTTCATCCGGAACCTACACCCAAAAGGTGGAGATGCTTGGAGCCGTGACTATTGCCAATCCCTCAGACGGAAAGGTCCTCTGGGCAAGAGATAGTGCTGCGGCTCACAACTTATCGACGGGGGACCGCATCACAATAACGGACAAAGGGACAACCGGGCTGGCCAACGGGGACACTTACTCGATTACCAAAAAAGACGCGGACGAATTCTACTTTTATGCGGATGTGGATCACTCCGGAAGCGGGTCAAACATTAACCTTCGCACTCCCGTCACTTTGGGGGGAGGGTTCCAGTATCACCCGGCCTCTGCCTGGGCAACCTACCACAATCGACGAGTCTGGACACCCTACACGCACACATCCGCGGCTAGCCCGGCACGTCGCAGCCCGGCAATCTACGACGAACTCATTGCCAGTGACATCCTGGACAATTCCACTTTTGACACGATCTACAACCAGTTCCGGATCTCCGGAGGAACTGCAGACTACATAGTCGGGCTTCAAGCCTACGACTCAGATCGGCTCGTTGTATTCAACCGCAATTCGATCCACCAGCTTCTGGGGACCTCCGGGAGTCTGGCTGATGTCCAGGTGAGGATGCTGTCGAACGAACTGGGTTGCCTGGCTCGAAAGAGCATTGTCTACCATGCCGGTCACTTGTTCTTCCTCTCCGACAACGGAGTGATGGGAGTCACCTTTGCCGACGCACTCAACCTGCGCGGCCTCGACCAGCCACTTTCAGAAGCGATTGACTCTGAGATCAAGCGGATCAACCGGGCCCATGCGGACAAGGCCGTATCCTGCGTCCACGATAACAAATACTGGCTGGCCGTCCCGACCGGGGACAGCGAGAAGAACAACGAGATTTTTATCTTCAACTTCCTTACCCAGGGCTGGGAGTCGGTTGACTCCACAAGCGCAGACAACTGGGGGATAGTTGAACTGATCCCGTCCAAGACCGGCAAGGTGAACGAGCTGTTTGCCGTGACCGAGGACGGGGGGGTCCACCAGCTCGACCAGACAGGGCTGAACCTGGACGTGATTGCCCCGGCCGCAGGAGCCGGAGGCAGCGTCAAGACCACGATTCCAGCCCAACTGCGCACGAGAGGCTACATTCACGGGACTATCGAGCGGAAACGGTTCCAATTCCTCGAGGCCCAGTTTGTCTCCGACAGCGAAAGCGCAAGCAATGGGACACTCTCGCTTATAACTGAAGATCCAGACAGCACGATAACCCTGGGCACGATTGAATCGATGCTCGGGGCCGTCTTGCAGCAAAGCGAAGGAGGCTCAGTTCGGGCCAGGACCGGCAACCCCAGAGGGTTCTCGTGCCAGCTCGACTGGACTCCCTCCCTTGGCCGGCCAGAACTTCGAGCAGTAGGGGTCCGGGCCACGAACACGTTTAACACCGCAACCAGTACGACATAAGATGCCAAAGGTAACCACGACTACTTCCTTCTCGGAGGATGATCAACTCACTCACGTTTCGCTAAACTCGTTATTTACGAATTCTGCGTTTCATTCGTCCGCAGTTGACGACACAACCCTCGAGCTTTCATCCGGAGCGATGCGATTGAAGGCCGCGGGAAGCGGAAACGGGATCGCGACCAGTCACATCAATGATGACGCAATAACAGTGGCAAAGATTGCCGACGATGCCGTTGAGACTGACCAGATCAAGGACGCTAACGTCACGGTTGCCAAGATGGCCGTCAACTCCATCGATTCCGACCAGTATGTGGACGGCAGCATCGATGAAGAGCACCTTTCTAACGGTGTCATCACCGGGCAGGCTGCGCTTACTGCCGTGCCCTCGCTGACAGATGTCCTGCTGTTTTCGGACGCTGATGATTCCGGCAATCTGAAGAAGCTCGACTTTATGAGGTACCTTCCGCTCCCAAGGGCATACGGACTGATCAAATCTGACGGGAGTGTTGGAACGGCAGATGCAGTGTCTCTTTACAACTGCACTTGCACGGCGGCAAGTAATCCGGAGGGGTACGCCACCTACACGTTTGACCTCGGCAGCAGCATGAGTAGCGCGGATTACACTGTGCTGGCGCAACCTCATAGCACGCAAGATTGGGACGATGAATGGGACAATCAGACGGTTGAGTTGGAGGACGCTGACACGTTCAAGATTCACATTGGTGCGGTCTCTTCACCCTACCACGTCAGTTTTGCCGTCTTTGGCACCCTTGCTTAAATGACCCTGCAGGCAGGTCACGTTGTCGGCTTCCTGGAGAGGCAGGAGATTCCGGCTCCCCTGGCTGAACTGTTTGACCGGCTCTACGACTACATCTATTCGACTCCCGAGAACCGGGAGGTAGTCCACGGTTTCGACCCGGAAGTGGTTCGGCTTCTCATAGCCTACCACTACCTGAAAGGGACTCTGGTCTGGCACAGCACCGAGGGAGAAATAGACGGCCTGCTGATGTGGTACCGCTGCCAGGACTGGACTTGGGAGGACATTATCAGCTGGAAGCAGGACGACCCGGACGGGGATTCGTTTTTCCTCGCGTTTCTGTGGGCCAAACCTGGAGGGATGCGGGACCTGTGCCTGCAGCTCATTGCCAAGGCTCCGGACGTGATCACCCACCGGATTTTTGGCCTGCGCGAGAAAAAGGATGGACCGACTTTGATAGAGTGGACGACGAAGATCCTTGTAAGAGTTTTAAAGCAAAATCATGGGCAAGAAATCAGATCCTCCCCCGATGCCCCCGCGCATCGACCCGAACCAGAGCATGGGAAGATTCCTCTTTGGCTCCGACTGGGAGACCGGTCAGGGGATAACGGATCCGGAACTGCAAAGAAGACTAGTCCAGGCCGAGAGGCAGTGGGGCCCCGAGTATCTTCAGAATGAGCTAGGACGGCAGGAGGTTGGCCTGTTCGGCCGGGGAGACCAGGAAGGTCTTCTGGCCCTCTACGAGCGAGCGGCTCCCATTACTGAGAGAATGCGAGCGGCCACTGCGAGGTCGCAGCGAGAGGCTGACCTGCGCGACGTGAGCGATCTGGGGGCAGACTACATCACGGCTCTGCGAGCGAGCGACCCGGCAATGCAGGGGCTGATCCAAAGCCAGACCGGCTTGACCGAGGATCTGTATTCGAGGGCACAAGGAGTGACCCCGGAACAGTCCCGGATGGCCCAGCAGACCGCTCGTGAAGCGACCGCTGCTCGAGGCAGGGTAGGAGACAACCTTGGCATCTTCTCCGAGGCCTTGGGCCGGGAGGAGGTCATGCGAATGAACCGGGCCGAGGCCCAACAAGCCGGAGGGAACCTGTTCCAGATGCTGGGAGCGACCGGAGCCGATCCCATGATGGCCGTTCTGGGCCGTCCCGCGCAGTCGATGCCTTACACTTTCCAGACCGGGCAAGGAGCAATGGGAGCTTCTCAGCGAGCCAGTCCGCAGCTATTCAACCCAGACACTGGACTGAACCTGGACCTGGCTCGTCAGGGCATGGAGACGCAATACCAGGCTGATGTCTTTGGGGCACAAGCTGCCAGGGAGGGAGCGGTGATAGGAGGCATTGCGGAGGGGCTAGGAAATATGTTCTCATTTGGATTTGGAGGTTCGTAAAATGCCAAGAATAGGAGACACAGTAAGACCCGAGCTGCAGAGGGCAGATACCAGCGGAATGCTGAAGGGGGCTGCCATTGGAGCGGAAGCGATGGGCCGTGGGATCGCAGCGATGGGGGCCGGAGCTGGCAAGCGAGCGGAGCTGAAGAACTACGTTAAGCAGACCTCGGCTCAAGCCAAGAGCTTGGCTGAGTTCCTTCCCGACGAGTCTCCCTTCAAGAAGATGGCCCAGGGAGCGGTTGACTATTTCAACGATCCCGAGAACCGGTTTAGCGAGCACCTTGCAATGGCAAGGTCCCTTGAGCCGAACCTGAAAATGGTTCAAGCGGATCTTCATGCTGGCATTGCCAAGAGGGGCCTGGAGATGCAGGAAGAGGAGCAGAAAGCAGCAGCAAGCGTCCGCAAGGGACAAGCCCTTGGCCTTGCCTCTGCCTTCGAATCCGGGGGGGATATCACCAAACTTGAAGACATCTCCAAGAAGGTTGTCGGGGCCGACCTGAAAGGTGACCCTGAAGCGATCAACGCTTACCGTGCAAGCGCAATGCAGGCTTTGCTTGCGCAGCAGAAAGGCACGGGAGGGGCCATAACCAAACTGGAGCAACCCTTTGTGGGGCCTGACGGCAAGAAATACACTCGGTCAGCGTTTCAGCAGGGGGGCAAGGTCGTCTCAGAGTGGACTGTAGTCCCCGACGCTGATGTTGGAACGCTAGGGCCTGACGGCCAGCCGCTGACCGAAGCCGAGAAGGTTTTCAACGCGGCAGCTACGAAGGATCTCGTCCCGTGGGCCAGCGGGGGGGCTGACATTGCCCAGAACGAGGTGGACAAGCTCGATGCGGTCCTCCAGGCATTCGACGACGGAACAATCAAGACCGGGCCGCTAGAGGGCACCGTCATCCCCGATGTCATTCGAGCGAAAACCGTCAAGCAACGGGAAAAGGTGCATTCGATTATTGCCAAATCCATCAAGGAACTCTTTGGAGGAAACCCGTCACTGGCAGAGGTAGAGAGACTGTTCCAGTTTGCATGGAACGATCAACTGCCAGAAGCAGCGAACCGGGAGAAAGTGGTAGCTCTTAAAAAAGACCTGAACGGACGGATCAGGATAAGGAATGAGCAACTGAAGGAACTCCGAGACACTGGATTTGTTCTGCCTGGAGGGGGCAGTCCCCCTGTCCCCGAAAAAACAGAACCGGTCAAATCCAAGTCCACGCGGGAGGTCTCCGAGGATGATGCGGCAATGCTTCGCTCAATTCAGCAGCGAGGAGCAGCCCCAGGGGCTCCGGTTCAGCCACAAGTGCAGCCACAAGTTCAGCCACAAGTGCAGCCACAAGTGCAGCCCGGAGCAGCAGTTCCGGTTCAGCCGGCAGAGCCAGCAGTAGCCGTCCCTACAAGCTTTAAGGTTCTCACCACTCCACGGGATCACGCAGCATCTCGATTCAACCTCAAGGACGTGAAGAACGTCGTCTCTCTAGATTTCAATTCGGGAGAGGCAGGGAAGCCTGCCCCGAGCCCCGGCATTGAAGCGGTGGTGCCGAAAAACGCTCCCGCAGCTTCAGTTGCCAAGGTGAAGCAGTATCTGAAAGAAACTGAAACCTGGCTGCGCTCAAAGGGGGTTAAAACGGCTATTCGCACCAGAGGCAAAAACAAGGACGGGATCATCTACGAGGGCCAATCTCCCCGGTTTTATTACACCGAACCGTTCTTCAGGACCGACGCAGCCTCACGCAAGGCAATTGAAAAGGATCCGGATGGATACGCAAGGATCCTGGCCCGGACTATTGGGACGCTTCCAGGTGTGACCTTCATTCCTCCGCATCAAGTGAAAGGAAAAGGAGCCGTCATTCCGGGAACTAAAATCAGCGAGCAGGACTGGGCTCTGACTCACGTCATTCCGGCCCTTCTCCGACTTAAAAAATAAAGTGCCAGAGACCCAGACGCAGATTGAGAGATTGCAGTCTGCCGGGTTCATTGACTCGGACGGATTTCTGACTCCCGCGGGAAACTTTGAAGCGACCCTGTCGGGATACGACCTCGAGCCAGGGACCGCTGAACGGTTCAGGGGATACTTTGACCGAGGCTTAATATCGGAAGACTTCAGCGAGACTGAGGACGGCCGGATCTATTTTATGAACCGGGGGGAGGTCCTGCACGAAGGGCCGGAAGCATTCAAACGGTGGTATGAGCTAGGGGCCTGGGACGAACACGAAGACAAGATTGCCCCTCGGGATCCGGAAACCGGGGAGAAGCTGCCCTTCATCAATATGCCTGGAGGGAAGCCTTCTGTCCTTGGCATGGGGCTGAAAACCCTAGCCACTGAGACGGCTCCGGAAGCGGCTACGGCCGCAGCAGTAGGAATCAGGGCTGCGCAGCCAGAGGGCATTGGCAAGTTTTTTGACTGGGTGGCTGGGTCCAAGGTTCCCTTCACCAAAGGGCAGGTGGAGGTGGGGGCCGTCATGCCCCCCGGAATGGTGAAATCAGCCTGGATGCTCCGGAAGACCCGAGAGGCTGCGGGAATGTCTCTTGAAGAGATGGAGAAGGTTGCTGACGACATGGCAGTTGCCTCAGTCGGAAAGGCCATCACTGAAATCGGAAGGAATTCCACATGGATCTGGAAAGGCTTGGAGCTTCAGGAAGCCTTTATTCAGCACAAGATTCACGGCAAGGACGCTGAAGACGCATACATCCAAAAGCTCTACGAGTTTGAGGACGCGATGGAGCAGTTTGACGACCTGGATGCGGTTGAGGGCATGATGGCCGGCCAGGCTTTCCTGCAGATCATGGGAGAGTGGGTTGGAGCGGGGCAGTCCGAGGAGGAGCAATACGCGCAAATCATGCGAGCCAGGAAGAGGGTCGAGGCTGCGCGGGAACGGTTCAGCCAGGACGAACTGGACCGGATGGACAAGAACTTTGCCTCGGGGGGGCAGTTCGTAGACTTGAGCACTCCGGTCACGGTCGGTGCCAGCATAGGCCTCCGGCTCGGAGCCGTTGCGTCGAAGCAAGTGGTAAACCTTAACAGGCAGATCGCTCAGAAGACGGCCCAACGAGCGACCGTGCAGCGTTACATCGACAAAGGGGTGCAGGTTACCGCTCCCTACGTCAGAGGAGGAGAGACGGTTCTGCCCAGGGGAGCGTTCAAGCAAAAGGTAGCAACCCTCACCGACGAAATCGCTGATCTGCAAGGGCAACTTGGCAAGCTCGAGGCCAACACCGGGCTGGGCGGAACCTTTAAGGATCTCACCCGCGGAGCAGCAAGGAAAACAACAGAAGCACTTTCAAAGAGTGGCCGGGCCATTGCTGAGACCAGACTCGGGAAGTGGGGGCTGGAGAAGATTGATCCCTTGGTGGACGCGACAAAGGCTGGACTCGCGACGGCCAACAAGTTCAGGGGATTTGCGCTGGTAGCGGGAGGTGGAGCAGGAGGTCTCGCAGCAGGAGGTTTTGCGACGGGGGGAGTGCTTGCCGGGGCTGGCCTCTTGGCCACTTTGCCTGCCCGATACAACATTCTGCGAGCCGCATTCATGACCATGCGCGACATGGGAAATGAGTTCCTTCGCAGAAGAGGAACCAATCCCTACTGGCTACGAGTGGCCGAGGCCTCAAGTGAAAACGTCTGGGCCCGGAAGGGAGCCCTGGGGATGGATCTCTTTCGTTATCCTGCGCGGATTGCGTCAAAGACCGCAGAAGCCGGGGCCAAGGGCATAATTGCGGAAACTCCTTTTGCCATGATGGGAGGACTCCACCGTGGCCCGGAAGTGTGGGCTGCAGACGCAATGACTGAAGGCCTGTTCTTTGGCTCACCGGGAATGGTGAAAGGAATGGTGCACGGCATGGGAGGAATGCCTGCGGTAGCAAAGAGGGCCGAGTTCGATAAGATGGCCCTGGCTGACGCAGCGGAAGTCCGTCGCAACCTTGAAAGCGACCAGCAACGAGATGCGTTTGACCGGCTGGGACCAGAGCACCGTCGAGAAGCTGGGGTCTACGGAGCGACCTTCCCGGACATTATCTGGAGGTTTGACCCAGAAGCGACAGGAAGCTCCTGGGACAAGAGCACGGGAGTGATGACCATTGCAACGTCTTCCAAGGATCCGATGAGTGCGTTAATCGGTCACGAGGTGGCTCACCAGATCCACGACCGGGGACTGACCCAGCTTGTCATTGAGGAGCTTGTGGGCCCTGACGGGGCTCTGAGGATGACCGAGCAGGAGTATGTGCTGTCGCAGGCCAAGAGGAACGAGCGAGGAGAGATCATCCTTCCCACTGAGGCCGAACTGCAGGCCGCGAGAGACCGGGCCAGAACCAACGAAGAGGGAGAGATTGTTCTGCCCTCTGACCCTGGAGAAATGGGGCTGGGGCCGACGCTTCCGGATCTGCGACCGCTTAACGAGGCCGGTCGCGAAGTAAAGCGTAAATACGAAGCTCGAAAGAAAGAGACTATTGGAGACGACGAGCTGGCCCTAGAATACTACGCAGAATCAGTTGGGGCAGCACTGTCCGGAAACCGGATCAAGCTCCAGGAACTGGCCAGGAGGCACCCACTTGTGCGTCGTCTTATCGATGGAACGCTCAACAAGTTTGCATTCGGCCGGGAGTTTCTTCTGCGGAACGGAGTGCTGTTCGATCAGTATGGCAACCCGGCTGCCGGTCAGGGAGTCATGGGAGCAATTGTGCAAAGCCCGACCCTGGCCCGAGCGACTGAGACTTACCTCCGGGAGAACGCAGGGAGGGCAGCTAAAAGCGTCCCGGAGAAAGCTGTCGAGCGAGCGGCTGACCAAGTTGACATTCTCTCACCGGAAGACGAAGACCGGGCCATCCGGGAAGACCTCGTTAACTACGCTTTCGATGAAGACGGCAACGTCAAGTTTCTCCCCAACGGACGGCCGGAAGGCATCGATGACGAAACCTGGAAGGCACGGCAGACTGCAGGGCTCACCATCATTCAGGATCTCGCTGAGAGGTATGGAGTGGAACCGGTTACTCTAGGGACCGGAGAGAAGGCTTACCGGCTGACCAGGACGCAGTGGGACGAGGTCCTCCGGCTCCTGCATGAAAGTGGCTGGTACAATCCGCGACAGCTCAAGATCTTTGACCAGATGATTGACTCTCTCTACCGGGAAGACGGGGACTCCTGGCACCTGCACTACCACCCGGTATACAAGACAGACAAGGTAGGGAAGAAGCGTGTCCCCAGGCAGGGACGGTTTGCCAAGAGCAAGCTAGGGGTTCCCTACGAGATAACGGTTTCAAAGAAGGGCAACATCCTGTTCCGGATGATCGACATGGACACTCTGCAGAACAACGCAGAGAAAGCGTTCAACACAAAGCTCGGGAAGAGTCTCTACAACAATACCGCAGAGATCATGCGGGACTTGAAGACCCTGGCCGACAACCACAGGGAAGGGAAGTCGAACGTCTCACATTTCGGGGGGGACCAGGACAAGGTCAACTTCCTGAACGCGATCATGGGAGTTCTCGACAAGGCTCACCAAAAGAAGAACCCGCTTTTTGACCGGCCAATTTTCAAGAACTTCAAGAACAAGCACACAGCAATCTTCAGCACCCGGCTAGACCGGATTAATCGTGCGAGGCCAGCGAACACAAAACCCTTGCCTTTCCGCATAGAGGAATGGAAAAAGAACTTGATGCCGGGCCAGGCTGATGACTCAACGCGGAGGATGCCGGAGCAGGATCCGGACGCTATTAGCCTGACAGGATTTCCGGAGCAGGATCCGGACGTTATTAGACTGACAGGATTTGGACCCGGTCGTAGTGCCGCTACAAGCGCAAAACTTGACGCAGCACTTGCAGATATTGAAAAGCTAGGAGATCGAAATCCCAGCGCACCGGATTTAATCGTTACTCCGTCTGGGGTGCAAATTGGGTTCAGCAAACTAGCAAAGAGCCCTTATCTTTATTGGGAAACCGTAATCAGTACCGGAGAAAGACGGAAAGGTCATGCCAGCGCGGTGATCAAGGAACTGCAAGGAATCGCTGACAAGCATGGAGTGGGCATTGAGGGCCAGCCAGAAGCGTTTGACTCAAAAGGAAGAGGAAAAAAAGGAGTAGGCAAGGACGATCAACTTCCTCAAAGGGAACTCCGGAGGTTTTACAAAGCGCGGGGGTTTGTGCCGCATCCAACCAAAAAGGGTTGGATCCTATACGAGCCTAAAGCTGAGAAGGTCAGCCCGAGCGACGACATCCGGAGGATGCCGGGGCCTGCAGATGCCGACCACCGCGCTGCGGTCGAGGCCGGTGACACTGAGGCTGCACAGGCAATGGTGGATCAGGCAGCGCGAGCAGCAGGAGGAATAAGGCTTTTCCACGGTAGCACCTCACACCCAGAAATAGCGACCGAAGGGTTTGAGGCCGGCCGAGCAGGAGCTGCCTACTTTACACCCGAAAAAGACCGAAAACTTTCCGAAGAGTATGGGCCAGTAAAGCCCTACTACTTTTTCCCAACCAAAAAGGTAGCAGACCTTACCGCGAATACTTCAGAGTTTAGAAAGCTGGTCAAAAACTTTAATGACCGAGGAGGCTGGAACGGCCCGATAGGAGATCCAGATGATCCTTCTTGGGAACCTGATCCATTCTATAATTCTGGCCGCGATAAGAGTTGGGAATTGTTTGATGATCCAGAGACCGATGCGTCGGACTTTTTAAGAGAAGGGGACTACGATGCAGTTATTCTGGAAGAATATAGGGGTGAGTCCTATGCTGTTTTGGACCCCAGCAAAATTAAGTCTGCTGACCCCGCGACCTACGACGACCAGGGCAACCTGATCCCGCTGTCCGAGCGGTTTGGCCCGAGCGACGACATCCGGAGGATGCCGGGGCCTGCGGACGCTGACCACCGGGCTGCAGTCGAGGCTGGTGACCTGGACAAGGCAGGAGATTTGCTGCGCGAAGAAGCGAGTCGTACGGGACACAGGATTAAAGGCTACAAGGCTATGAAAGGTGACGTTCCACACCTTGTGAGCAGTGTGCCTGATGCGGTTGCGGCAACTTTTGTGGCTCAAGACGAGCGATATGCGCGGGACTTTGCAAAGTCTGGGAAGCCTGTCCGAGAGGTTTTTGTCAAAAGCGACAATCTGTTTGACTTCCGCAAGCCCGAGCACCTTGAGCCACTAAAAAAATACGTCAAAGACGAGCTGACTTTAGACGGCTTTAATGCGGAGCTAAAGCGTCTTGGGATTGATTTTGATGTGCATGAGGTAGGAGGCTGGGACTACGTCCAGGGAGGACTCGATCTGGGCCTTTACCAGACGATGGAGATGCCGAGTGTAATGAAATGGATCAAAGACCAGGGCTACGATGGATTCTTTGTGCAAGAGGATGATTTTTCGGGAATCGTCAAGGATCCGAATATTGGTTTATTTGATGCGGCCTCTGTTAAGTCAGCCGACCCCGCAACCTACGACGACCAGGGCAACCTGATCCCATTGTCCGAGCGGTTTGATACCAGGAGCGACGACATCCGGAGGATGCCGGGGCCTGCAGACGGCAGCACTCCGCGCATGGGAGTGAACATCAACGATGAAACCCAGGCTTTTACAGATCAAATACTTGCCGGGGAAAAAACCATTGAAACGCGAGACTCTAATTCTCTCGACCCTTACTTGGATCAAAAGGTTGGGCTCGTCAGAACCGGGCAAGGCCCCGCAACGCTTGTTGGCTATGCCGATATTGTGGGAGTCAAAAAATACACTTCAGAGGCAGAGTTCAGAAAAGACCAAGACGCACATTTGGTTGAGCCTGGAAGCAAATACGATTGGACTCCAAAAGGAAAAGTTGGATACGTGTTAGCCAACCCTGAAGCAGTGGAGCCTTACGAACTGTCTTCAAGAGGAATTGTTGCAAGAGACATCCGGAGGATGCCGGCCAAGCCGGAGTGGGTGGGCAATCCCCCCGCATTCTTTGACCCGGCCGAGCCGGTTGTCTCAGTCGAGAACCAGCCCGGATTCAATTCCGGAGTTCTCCGAGGACTGCACACAGCAAAGAAATCTGTGCAGCGAGCGTTCTTCCAGGAAATAGAAGAGGCCCTGGCTCATGCCAAGTCCGGTGACGTGATAGCTCACGAGATGGGACTGGCTGGGTTGCTCGGCCCGAAAGGACTAAAGACAGCGGAGCCAGCTCCGAGCGTCTGGGTTAACAAAAGCGGCAAGGTTGAGATCAACCAAGCCGTCCAGGTTGGAGGGTTCGTCTCCCGAGAAGCGGCCGAACTCTATGCCCTGATCCGGGGCTACTACACCTATCAGGAAGCCGTGGCTGGCTACAACCCGGTTGAAGGTGGAGACATGACCGGGGCTCAGTTCCACCTGGGACGCAACCTCAAGACGAAGGGTGAGGTGACTGGGGTGATGCGGACAATAAAGAAGGAGTTGCGAGAGGCCGGGATCAAGCAGCGCAAGGCAGCGGAGGATTTTGCCTTCTATCCTACCCCGGAGGGGTTTAAACTTGTCCACCTCGGCTTCAACGAGGCCATCACTCCGGACATCCGGGACGCAGCGTTTGACGCAGTGGCTGAGTATGTCAATCTTGACGATTGGGTTGAGTTTGATACCGACACATTCTACGAGGCCAATAACTGGACGACAGAAGACATAGAAGAATATGGAGAAATCATCAAAGCAGCCCCAGGGGGTGAATATTTTAGGCAAGCGATCAAGGAAAAAGCGAGCAGCCTCGGACGACCCAATATACTCGCAGGGGTGGACCGTAGGGTCGGCACCCGTCTTCAGGGAGTCTACGAAAAGTATTCCGAGACCCTCGGACTCGGACGACCTGGACGACAACCTTCCAGAAGGTTCAAGGACCAGGGAGCCCTAAAGGGGGAAGAGCATGGCCCAGAGGCCATCCCAGTTCGCTACAAGACGCACAGGACTGGGGAGCTTGCGCTAGATGAGGACGGCAAGCCTGTCCCTATCACCGAGCCCTACAACCTGACGGAGGGAAGCCTCACAGAGGGGCCTCACCCGGAGCCCCGAGACCCGACCATAGGTTACCTTGAGACCGACGAATTACACTACGACCTGACCGGGCCGCAGCGCAAAAAGCTGCGCAAGCTAGCCGAGAACGGATCGGTCGATGCCGCTGCAGACCGTCTTGTCGATGAAGCGACCAAGGCTCTGGACAATCCGGAGATTGCAGCCGGTCTGGGCTGGTATTCCCGGATGCGGAAAAAGCTCGCAGCTGCACTGGGAGAGCACTTCGACATCTTCACCCAGTTCCTGGGAGCGACCTCTGCCCAGACCCCTGTGGAGACGAATTTCTCCTACTCGATGGAGATCCTCCATCAGTACAAAAACGGTAAATTTGAAAAGGTGATCCCGTCCTACATTGCGCTGCGCAAGGCAATGGAGAACGGAGTCGAGGCCACCAGATCTTTCCTGGAGTCAGAGGGAGTCAAGGTGAGGGCCAGCGACAAGACTGTCGCAAAGCTAGGAGCCCGGTACATTGAGGCAAAGAATCTCAGCCCTAGACGGGAAAACGGAAAACTGTACGGGGCCAATTCCAACGCAGTGCTCAAGGTCCTGGCTGGAGTGTGGTTTGAGGAAGCGGACGCTCCCAAGACTCCGCAGTTTGCGATGAACCTCTATGGCACCTCGCTCCGGGCCACAATCGATGTCTGGGCTGCAAGGACGCTACGCAGGATATTTTACGAGGGCACCGACCGATGGAGGATCCAGCCGGAGTCGGAGACGGGAGTGAACAATCTGGACTTTGCCCTTGGCCAGATGGTCTTTGCCAGAGCTGCGGAGAGGCTCGGCATGAACCCGGACGACCTTCAGGCTCTGATTTGGTTTGCCGAGAAAGACGTGTGGGCCCGGAACGGATGGACCGGGGAGATAGGGGCCTTCAAGGGGTCCTTCGACCAGGCTGCGGAGGTCTACTTCCCAACCGGAAGAGAACCCCGCAGAGTCGATCACGGTCGCAACATCATTACATACTTGCAGAAGCTCCGGCTGGTAGAGCACGATGACACTCTGCCTGCACCGGAGACAAAAGACGAAGCCAACAAGCGAAACGACCATGCCAAGGACTTACAAGAAGCAGCAACCCTCCCCGGAGTCCGGGAGTGGCTTATCGAAACTGGAGAAGCGGAAGCTAGTTGAGCTGGTCAGGACGGCCGGCCAGGAGCATACAACTGATCCCGTGGACGTGCTCCTCGAGGAGGCTTTTGCGATGGCTGAAGCACAACGCAGGAGCCGCAAGAGCAGTCCCATGCCAAAGTGGAGGGCCTAGATCGGCCTAAAGATCGCTCCTTGGAAAAAAACTGAATTTAATTCAGCTGCCCCGGTGAATCCGGAAGGGACTCGATCCACTTGTCCATTGAGGCCCTGGAGATCAGCCGTCGTTTCTTGCCATGCTTCCCGTTACCGGTGGTGTAGAGCTTGCTCTTGATGTTCCCTCTCTTGATCTCCCGGTCAATAGTGGCCCTGGAGAGACCGCAATAGTGGACCGCTTCTTTGACTGAAAACCATGCGCGCTCGAAGTCTCCCTCTCTCATGAGGACGATTTTTCCTGCGCTTTTTCAAAGAGGAACCTTTTTCTTACGCTCCCGGCAGATTTTCCACGGCTCGGGACAGTGCCTCGTCATGGTGCGTGTAACGGGCATGGATCCCGTCTGCCTTGTGGCCGGTGAGCTTTTTGCGGACATCACTGTGAACATCTGCATTGGCCAGCCAGGAGGCAAAGCTGTGTCGCAGACTGTGGAAGCTCCTGCGGCCCACATCTCCTCCCGGAGTCTCCACCTCCCGCTCCACCCCGGCTCGGTCCATGATCCGGGTGAAGGTGCCGGAAACGGTCTGGATTGTCTTGGAGGACAGCAGGGGGAAGAGGGGCCCGGTCTTCTCTCCGATCCAGCGGTGGACCGGAGGAGTGATCGGGATGGTGACAGTCTCACCAGTCTTCGCTGATCTGACGACCAGGTTGCCCTTGTGAACGTTCTTGTGAGTCAGCCCGAGGATGTCCCCCAAGCGCAGCCCAGTGTGCCCCCCGAGGAGAATGAGACCCTCCCACTCATTGTGATCGTAAGCGTCCCGAGTGAAGGCCAGGAGGGTTGCGAACTCCTCCTTGGTGAAGGGCTCCTTCCGAGTGCTGTCACGCTCCTTGAAGGGCCTGATCTGGGGCCCGGCTGGATTGCTGGCAATCAGCCCCTGCTGGACCGCTGCCTCCATCATTCTCCGGAAGGCCCGGAGGATGAGATTCGAGTAAGAGTCGGCATGATCCTTGTTGATCTTGTTGAGGGCCTTCTGAACCATTGGAGTTGTGAGCCCATCCACCGGCCCCTGGGCTACCTTCTTCCCCAAGGCTTGGGCCATGAGGCTACGGACGTTGCTGTAGATTTCCACGGTCTTTCCAGAGACGTGGACGGCCTCTCCTTCAATCCAGGCTTTGAGGTGCTCGTCTAGCGTCACCCGGTGGTAGTCCGGGTTGGCAATCTGGTGAGCCCTCCGGAGCAGGGCCTCGGTCCTCTCCAGGGTCAGGACTCCCTCCTCCGCATCGTTCGCTGCCCTGCGCAGGAGATCCTGAAACGTCTGGGCCAAGCCGGTCTCCTTGGAAGCCTCACGACGCATCTCTGCGGCCAGGTCCTCGGCTACCTTCTTGGCCTCCCTCTTAACGGTCTGCTTCGTGCTCTTGTAAACGGCATTGCCATCAGGACCGTAGAGCTGGACCCACCAGAACCGCGATGTCTTCTGTTTGTAGAGATGCATATCATTGGAGGTATCATCCTCTATGGGCCTCTGCAAGCATCTATTGATGATACTAAGTCACAATGTATTGAGGGTTAAGGGCTAGCTACCACTAGGTCGTTGGTTCGAATCCAACCGCAGGAGCCACTTTAAATCCCTCAACCTTAACGGGTTGGGGGATTTCACTTTTCGGGAAAAGGGCAAGTATCATCGCAAGTATCATTGTTTGCCTGCCACTTTGGCCCGGCTACTCCTGGTCTTCGCGCTTCTCGTCCGCAGTGATCGGGACGTTGTGACCGAGGGCTCGCAGCTGCTCCCTCACAAGCCGTCTGATGACCTTCGAGCGAGTCTGCCCAGAGGCCATCATTTCCGCGTTCAGGGCCCTGTCGGTAGCCGCATCCAGGTCCGCTCGAACGCAGATCTTTAACTTGTCCTTCTCGGGGACCGGGGGCCGTCCCATTCGAGAGGCCTTTCGGGGGAGCGGCATCTGTGAGGGGGATAAGGGACAGCATCAATAGAATCAACCGTTTTCCCAAAATGGTCCCAAATTACTTTCTTGATATGCAAAAGGCTCCGGCCGCTTCCTTTAAGCCATATGAAAAGATGTGGAAACCCTGTGAGTCAAAAAGAGTAAATAATCCTTTTCCAAACTAAACACGGCAGGAAAAGTATTCCCCGCATTATGAATACGACAAAGACCGTCAAGGTGAAGAGGCGGACCGTGACCAGGAAGAGATCGGGAATCCGCAGGACGCACTTTGTTAAATTGAGAAGGAGATCGATCCACGCTGCTTGCCGGGCCTTCTGGCAAGACCGAGGACTCCCAGAGCCTACCACGGGAGCGTCTTGGGACGGCCCCTGGCACCAAAACTAACCAATCACCATGAGTGAAATCCAAACCGTCACATCTAGCGAAGAGTCGGCCAGCCAAAGCCTGTCCGTCTTTGCTAACAGTGATTCCTTCGAGCTGGCCCAGCGAGCTGCCAAGCTGCTTGCTGCGTCAGATTTAGTACCGCAGAGCTTTCGCGGGTCCGTACCGAACTGCCTTTTGGCCTTGAATATTGCGCACCGGCTGGGGGCTGACCCGTTCAGCGTTTTGCAGAATTTGTTCGTGGTTCATGGCAAGCCGTCATGGTCAGCCTCGTTCCTTGTGGCAATGGTGAACAGCTCCGGCCGGTTCACTCCGCTTCAGTTCCGCATGAGCGGATCAGGAGATGACCTGACGTGCGTAGCCCATGCAAAGGACAAGGAGACGGGGGAGCCGGTTGAAGGCCCACCTGTGAGCATCAGGATGGCCAAGCAGGAGGGCTGGCACGGCAAGAACGGCAGCAAGTGGCAAACGATGCCTGACCTCATGCTGCGCTATCGAGCGGGGGCCTTTTTCAGCAGGATCTACGCTCCGGACCTGACCCTGGGCATGAGGACCGCAGAAGAAGAAGCGGACATCCGGGAGGTCAATCCTCCGGCCAAGCTCTTCGAGGCCGCTCCCCCAAAGAAGCCTCTTCCGATTGAAGAGGATATGCCAATCGTTGACGTTGCCGAATCCGTCGAACCGGCTCCTGTTGAGGTGGAAGTGATGGAGCCAGAGCCGGAGCCGGATCCGAGGGCTGAGACGCTCACCGCAGTCCTGGAGCTGATCACCAACAGCGAGGCCAAGGCCGAGGACGTGGAAAAGGTTCTCAAGCGCAGGCAGCTCTTGGGCAAGACCGGGACCGTCGCTCGCTTGGGTCAAACCAAGCTGAAACAGATCCGGGACCAGTGGCTGGAGATTGAGAGTGAGGCCCTGAACCCGCAGCCCCAGACCTGGGAGAACTAAATGGACAAGGAACGGAAAGGTCTGCCGAGTTCGTCCTCGATGGACCGCTACAATTCTTGTTCCGGGAGCCTCCCGCTTGAGCGACTACTGCGCAAGCGGGGGGAACTCCCTAAGAACGAGGACAACGACGCAGCCAGTCACGGCCGGCTGATTCACGCAATCTGCGACGAGATATTCTTCACGAGGGACAACCTTGAGCCTGGCCGCTACAGCAAGGCTCACTTGGACGAAGCGCAGGCCTACGTTAACGCTGCCAGAACGCTGGCAGTTCAAACATGGGGAGACGACGAAGAGGGCCCGATCAAGTTCTACCTCGAGCGGAGGCTCTACCTTCGCGACGAAAGCGGGACGGCCTATTCGACCGGCAAGCCCGACGTGGTCATGGTCAAGGACCAGGAAGCCATCTTGATTGACTACAAGACCGGCTGGGGGCAGTTGCCCTTTGCTGGGGACTCATGGCAGCTGAAGAGCTACGCAGTCATGGCAGCCCAGGAATACGACGTGGAATCGGTGAAGGTTGCCTTCATCAAACAGGGGGCAGTTGAGAGTGAGCACACGTTGTCAGAGCAGGACCTCTACGACCTCACTGTCTTCGTTCTTCCCGGAATACTTCTGAAACGAAACGAGAATCCCTTTGTCGAAACCAGCTACTCTCCGGACCCGGATACCTGCCGCTACTGTGCGTGTAAGTTGAAGTGCCCGGCCCTCAACGCTCAGTTTATGATCATGGAGCCGCGAAAGGAAGTGTCAGACGTGTTCCTGCCGGAACTGGACAACTCCAAGCTGGAAGAGATGAAGGAGGCTCTGGGTCAACTGGAAGCCTTCTCGAAAGCCCTCGATGCGGAGATTAGCTCCAGGCTGCAGGATGACCCCGACTCATTTGAGAGTTGGCACATGGGCCCTGGCCGGGGACGACGGACAGTAAAGGACCCGTCATCTCTCTGCGGACAGCTCATCGAAGACGGAGCCTCCCCGGAGGACATCTACGAGGTTCTGAAGATCGGAGTGACCGACGCAGAAAAGCTGCACAAGAAAATCACGCAGCTGAAAGGAAAGATGGCCAAGTCAGATTTCAATTCACGATACGGAAACCACATCGAGACAGTGCCCGGTCGGGAGACCCTCAAGCGGAAACCTCCAGCCATCGAAGAGAACTGATGAGCGAGAAGAAGATCTACTGGGATCAAGGGTGGCACGGGATCAAAGACAAGCACCGCAAGGCCTGGAGAGAAGCCTACCCGTCAGTGAAGATAGACACCGAGCTGGCTGCGATGGATCAGTGGCTCTGGGCCAACCCAAATAGACGGAAGAAGAACTATCCTTGCTTCATCGTGAACTGGTTCAAGCGGTGCCAGGACAAGGGAGGAGCCAGCAACCTTCGCGCAACTGCGATTCATTGCTCCGGAACATACCGGCCCCCGACTCCGCTTTCCCGTGACGAGATCGAAAAGCGAACAAAGGAAAACCAGAAACCCGGAGGGGCCTGCGACCAGGTTGCAGCCCTTCTAACTGAATGGAGAAATGGACGAACAAAAAGTAGCAAAGCGAGCGAGAGCTACAAAAAGAATTAACCTGAAGCGGCTGCGGTTCTCTCAGCGGATCCGGGAAGAGATCCGGAAGGCCCGAGAGCAGGGCAATGACAAGAAGGCCAGACGATTGCAGGGGCATCTTGCCTGGCACAATAATCAGATCAGAAGATGAGCCCGGAGCCGTTGCCGCTCGTGCTTCTGAGGTGCGTCTTTCTGTTTTATCTTTGGATTCTGCTGCGAAGGAGGGAGCCCCAAACCCTGCAAAAATAGGGGTTATTTAACCCGGCAGAAAAAAGACAGAAACTAGTCAGTTTTCCCTTGCGGTATTCGGGGAAACAGACTAGTTTTCTTTTGTTGGCAGGGAGAACCCAGAAGACCAACCCAACCAGAAAGAACCAAGACCATGGCCAAGAACAGAACCAAACTGACTACCAAGGAACTCGTCCTCTTCAACTCCATCGCTAACAATGGAGGCTCAGGCTGGCTCCATGATGTGTCCAGCTCGGAATACGCAGAGGTCAGTCACTCCGAGTCTGGAGTGCTGGGAAGCCTCATTAAGAAGAGCTACGTCACCAGCGAGGAGCAGCCCGAATTCGGGCAAGACTGCTACTGGGTTGAGATCACTGCCAAGGGCTACGCTGACTTCCCCAAGTTTGAGGAGGTCAGGGACTAGCCTCCCCAACACCAACCACCACCACCATGAAAGCAAAATTCGGACCCCGACAGAGTATCAGGCTCGACCGACTCGGTCAGCAGCTCAGTGAATACGTCGACCTGTTCCGGCATGACGTAGCAAACAATGACACGCAACGGGCTGGCATATGCCTTGCCAACATGAAGCAGATCGTTTCTGAGATGGACAAGATCAAGCCGAGGGATCTCGGCTCCATTGACCTCGAACTCCAACCGGGCAAGATGCCCTCGGACGATGAAGGCAGGATACAGCATTCAGCTAAGTGAGGAGAGACGCGCAGCACTGGAGAAGATCGCTGCGCGTCTCCGCGTGAAGAGTCAGCGAGGGCCCAGGGCAGGGGAGCCGTCATGGAGGGCCCTGGTCTACGCAATCGCGGACGGGACAGTGAAGCTTACCAAGGGCAAGAAGAAGCCCTAGTCGTCAGTTTCCAGGTCCTGTGGACGGTATTTCTCCTTCCACTCTCGCAACTCGTCCTCCTCCCGGAGGTCCTCCTTCTCTTCGCTGGTGAGCAGGTCCCCGTCATCGTGGATGAGGAGCACACTACCCCCGAAAGTCTTTTCTGAGCGCAGGAAGCGGTAGAGATGGACGGTGACAGCATTGGCATCCACCGGCCGGCCGAGTTTCTGGGCCCATAGCTGCTTGCTGCGCTTTTCGGCTGATGCCTTGGCTCTGTATTTGAGATGCTTTGCCATGATTCTTTAAAGGCCGAAGTGTGTCATCGTGTTGTCCTCGAGAACGAGCTGGTGAGCCGTGACAACCTTGGAGTTCCACACCATGACCTCGGCAATCTTCCCGTCCAAGTCGTTGTCGCTGTCCCTCCTGGCCCCGACTCGGATTCGGTTTGCAGTGTTGTGTGCGGTTGTCTCTGTGCAATTCCCCTGCGAAAGAGTTCCGTTCACCCGCATCTGCTGCTCGTTGCTGCCCAGGGCCGTCTCATAGGAGGCAAGGAGGTAGTGCTTGTTCGTCGTCGTAGCTGAAACGTCCAGGTCGGTTGCGTCGATGCGGTAAGAAAATTGTCCCGAAAGCGTGATCAGTTCTGTGCCATCGTTGTATGAGCCGTCAATGTTGGAAAAGATGCCGAACGTCCCGTTGCTGTCCGTCTTGCACACTGCATGAATCGTATTGTCGTTCGTTGTCGTAAGCTTGTAGTTGGCCTGGAGGTAGTCGTCGGTGCCGTCGAAGTGGATCCCGTCAGCCTCCAAGGTGCCGCTTGTAATCAGGATCGGCTGGATAGCCTCCACGGTTTGAAATGCGTCCCTGCCATTCCCGGATTGATCATACCACTTCACCACTCGGCAGGTATCTGACCCTGCGAAGGCAGAAAGCGTTGTGCCCGAGTAGGTACCTCCCGTGACGCTCCCGGTCTGCTCGGTGCCTCCGTCCACAACTGCGCTGTCCAGGCTCACGTTGCCAGCCCCGTCGAACTTCACCTCCACCTCGATATCATCCGCATCTCGACGCAGACGAACCGCATAACCAGTGTATCCTCCGCGGAGCAGTCGCAGGCCATAGGCAAAGGCCGGAGTGGCTCCTCCAAAGATATCAAGAGGCCTCGGGGCTTCAGGTGACGCAGGGTATTGCGACGACGGGAACCCCAATGATGTACCTAGTCCTAGCGGCATGGAATCATTCTACTTCACCATGTCGCATTGCGGCCGCGGAGGCCGGCATCAATATGGACGAAGGTCGAATAGAGACCCAGGCCCCCGGTGAAGCAACCTGCGTGACGCATCTTGTTGAGCCGGTTGAACACCTGAAGCGGACTCATCCCGTCCACCTGGAAGTCGATGGCCGACCCTTTCATGTGGAAACTCCCAGAGCTTCCACCCACGGACTTGTTATAGGCCGGGCTGCGATAAAGCGAAGTCAGCCGGATCGGCAGGTCAATGCTCTCGCGCAGCTGGTCGAGCACCCAGAGAGTCGGGACCAGGTTCTCCCAGAGTTCCTCGGGAGGAAGGCTGTTACGCACTCCATTCCGGGTGGCTCGGGCATAGCTCGTCACCTCCCGAGGGGAAAAGTGACGCAGCTGCAGGCCGGCCAGGAAGGCCTCGTATTTTTCCTTCTCAGTCATTCTCTTCAGCCAGGATGGCCGCTATCTGCTTGTGCAGGTTCTCCCGGTCTCTCTCACACTCCTCCTGCCTTCTCCTCACGTCGCACAGCTCCGCATCATACCTGGCCTCGACCTTCGAAGTCAGGACATCGTTGCGCTTGTTCAGAAACCAGACCGCAACGCAAAGGGCCCCGATCAGGCCCCCACTTTCAACTAATTCCAGGACGCTCGGATCCATCTCCGAAACACATTATCAAGGATTGTCCGAGGCTCGCTGCCATGTGCTTCAGAACCCCGAAAAAACATCCCCCGAAAAATGATTGCTCTCTTCCGGTTTTGTCGGGAACATATATACTCAGAGTTCTAGAAAGACTCTCCGCAATGTCCTCCGACCCCGTCATTTCTCCTCCGGTTACTGCCGAGATCAAGGTCCGGGCCGTCTACGACCAGGGCCGGGACGAGTATCCCTTGCTCGAGATCGAGGAGGTCGAAGGCATCGACAACATGGCTCACCTCGTGGAGCTGCTCTGGTATGCAATCAGGTCCTGCGACGAGGTCAGCGAAGATCCGCAGGAGTAACCGTGCTCTGCTCCCGGTGGCCCAGCACCAGGGCCCTGGAGATCACCAGCCTCGGATCCGGGTCCATCCGATACCCGTGACAGTTAGGACACAGCTGCGTACTCGCAGTCACTATCGACTCGCATAGCGTACACACGGCATACTTCTCCGGTGCAGCCGCTATCTCCTGGCTCCGCAGGAATCGGTCGAGGTTAGCCGGCAGCTTGCTACTCACTGACAAGCCTCAGAGGTCGCTTGGTGAGCCCCCGGAGGACGATGATCACTCCTCCCAGGAGCGCACCAATCACATTCCAGTGCTCGTCAACGAACTCCGCTGCCTGGGGGAACTTCGCGGCCGCGACAGAAACTATCGAGGTCAGCAGTCCAAGCCAGATCGTCTTCGACTTTAATGGTACTTTGGCCATTTCACCTCTACTCAAACAGGTTCAGCAAGCTCCCCGCATTCGCGTCCAACTCAGATTCCACCGAGATCTTCAGCCCAGCGCAGCTAGTCAGTGACAGTACGATGCCAGTCGCTAGGACCAGCCCACTCCAGATGATTAGTCGTTTCATTACAGTACGATTCAATCATCCCCTGTCCATCCATCCTCCCCCCCCAAACACTCAAACCTCACACCAGCAAAGATGGCCGCAGGACATCGCGCAGTTCACGCAGTGAACGTAGTTACTTACTGCCTTCCGAAAAAGATTTTAACGATATCTGTCAAGCACTCAAAGCACTTTCTTCCTGACTAGCCGCTCAAGGCCCTTTAACATTTTGTCACAAAGCTGAGAGTCAATGGAATACGTCATAACAAAAAAAGATATAGAAAGCATGAGCCAGGGGAACTTCCTCACAATCGATGGAGGTCACACGCAATATCGCGCAGAGAAGCCCCCCAATCGCAACGGCAGGCACCATATCCTCTCCCTCGAGCCAGCCGCAGCCGCTGCCTTCATGTCGATCACTTCTACACTTCCAAAAAACACGTCGATGAATTAACCTGTTTTCGACATGAGTGATTCATACGAAGTCACCGGCACACTGAGGGTTATTGGAGGAATCCAAACCTTCCCGTCCGGTTTTACCAAGCGCGAGATCATCATCGAGACAGACGGCAAATACCCCCAGCTCATCAAACTGGAACTCTTCAAGGACCAGACCGAGTTAACCAATGGCCTCAAACCAGAGGACCCCGTCACGGCCAGCTTCAACCTCAGAGGCAACGAGCATAACGGGAAATACTACACCAACCTCCAAGCCTGGAGACTCAGTAAAGACCAGCCCCCCGGC
>VTLG01008770.1_pt1 | contig 39779 bp, 23 predicted proteins | sample 4694571 | NCBI WGS metagenome assembly VTLG01 (sample SAMN12604809, study PRJNA352737) | marine metagenome | biome: ENVO:00000447; feature: ENVO:00000209|ENVO:00000569|ENVO:01000036; material: ENVO:00002151; isolation source: viral sequences binned using virsorter ... | reverse complement strand
GGAAGTTTGCCCGTGTTAACTCATCGTTGAGTTCAAAGAGTTGAGCTTCTGCTGCTTTCTCAAGTGCTTGCTCAACAGTAAGGAATAGACGACGAACGTTAATCCTATCAAATGCAGATGCATAACCAAGAGCAGTCTTATCTCCGAAGAGTAGTGTTCCGATTCCAGGTTGTGTAATAACAGAGTTAATTCTCTGAGGATACAGTTTGTCTCTTTGGTCCTTATTGGGGTTGTATGCAAGTTTAATTGCATTGTTGATGATACCGCGTTGCTGTCCTGCAGGTGAGAACCATGGATAAGCAACAATGTTTGTGCGGCACATTAGACCAGCAATATCTGCGTTCGTTGGAACGTAACGGAAGATATTGTTGAATCTATCATAAGTGTACTTATAACCACTATCAAATACACCATAAGATGAAGATGATAGAGGACTGAAGTACTTAACAAGATTATCGGTCTGAGTAGTAGTGTTAGTAACACCAACCAAATCTGACCTATGTGGTCCGATGCAAGCAACACAATCCTTTCTCTGTCCAGCGATGGAAAGTAGATAGTTTGCTTTTGCTTGTGATTCACCCTGTGAGGATAAACCAGGACCCATAATCAAGTAGTCAACCTCAACCTCATTTCTGTTCTCGAACTTACCGTATGCAGTAATGAGATTTGCCAAGGTTGCAGTCATTCCGTTGGCAGCTGTGTAATCAACACCACCATTTAGACTGTAGTTTACATTACCGATAACGTTGAAGTTAACGCCTTGTGCGTCTAATCCCCAAACACCATCAGCAATATCACCAGTAGTGAAGTTACCAGATGTGGTAAATCCTGGTCTTGCAGGTGAAGTTCCCTTATAACCATCAGCGGTTTCTCCAGGGTTACCACCAGCATAGATATTCTCTGAGAAATCTGCCAGGTAATCTTTGTAGTAATTCTTCTGAGGTGAATTTACAGAAGAAACTGAATCTTTTGCTTTAGAAATGTACAGATGGGATTCAAGAATGTTTCCTTGAATTCCTGTAACGGATCCTGTGTCATCAACGATAACAACGTGCATTCCGTCATTTGTTCCACTTCTATCTAAAGTGTACTTACCAGTACTTGGTTTTGCAGCAATTCCTTTCCAATAAACTGTAGAATTGGTTAATCCAAGAGTCTGGTTATCATACCAATCAGTAGCACTAGTTGGAGTGTGAATAACACTTGAATGATGAGCACCTGTTGCATTACAGAAGGTGACTGATTCAGTTGTGAACTGACCATATGTAGTTCCTTCTTCATAACTGATAGCAGAAGCAACACCAGCTGTTGATACTCGTGCCACAACTTTAACATCTACTGTAGATGCACTATTTGTTGCGTCGGTTGTAACACCAGTAATAATTCCTTTTAGATAACCATTGAATGTTTCTACTCCACCAGTTCCAGGAATTGATTGACTTGCCAATGCCATTGTGACACCATATCCAATGGTAGCACCTGCACCTGCAAGACTGTCAGTTGTAATTCCGAGGGTCTGATCAGCAAAATCATCGATAAAGCAAACTTTCAAACTATTTGCCCAAGTTCCTGGGTTCTTAGCAGCATATAAGAAGTTAGTTGCACTAGAATGATCAGTAATGTAATCATCATAGTTTTCAATACCAGATGTTCCTGCTAAGGCAGTCGTATATCCTAGACCTGCAGCAGTATCACTAGCAGCGTTAGCGTTTGCTAAAGTAGTAGCACCTGCACGGCATACTTTTAAAACTCCACCATATGAAAGGTAAGAAGCAGCACTCATCCAATACTCATACTGTGCGTCAGTAGAGATTGGTTTTCCGAATACTTTGATTAATTCTTGCTCATTAGTGATATCTATGGGATCATTTACAGGTCCTAATTTAAAAGGACCAGCAATTGCACCGATGTTATCAAGTACATTTTCAGCTCTTCCTACTGTTAGGTCAACCTCCCTTACCAATACTCCAGGAGACAATTGAGGAGTTGCCATGTTGCTTTTCTCCGAATTCTCAGTTTATCTAGAAATTATTTATTGTTTATGATGTTTACAAGTACTCCCACATATAATTCATACCACCACCCTTATCTCCATACTCATCTGTATACCATCTATCTCCAGATTCGTCTACAAATTGGTCATCACCCATCCCATCATTAATGAATCCAAAAGGTGCCATATCTTGTTCTATTTGATTCTTTTGATCCTCATATAACTTTTTACGGACATCTTGATCCGTCATTTCTTTGAAGTAATCCTGTGCAACTAACCATGCATAAATTACCAAACACATAGCAAGGTCATCATTACAACCCTCCTCTGCCATAAAGGAATTGCTTTTTTCAATAAACGTAGTTAGTTCACTAATAATCTCATAATCATTAAAGATTAACTTATCACTTTCAATAAAAGTCTTAAGATTAAGTGCTCCTACCTTTTTAACAGTCTTAGACATCTTGACTCCCATTTGAGTCTTCTTACCAGAAAATCCTTGACCAACAACTTGTCCCGCACGTCCTCTCATAGAACACATAAGAACATTGTCATATTCCAAATCATAATGTAATAGTGCTGCCACCTGATCTCCAACATCATTTACTTCACAAAGAATAAATGCTTGATTATAATTCTTTGCTACTTCATAGATGATATTAGGAAATAACATTGGTTTAATTTCATTATTCCGATATTTAGCTACAACCTTATGAGGATAAGAAGTTATATCAAAAACAATAAATGCAGAGTAATCTTCACTAACTCCTCTTGCAACGTCTACTGTTATTGCATACTCATGCCCTTTTTGTGCTTCCTCATAGACATCCAATCCAGCATTTCTCTTGATTGGATTCTCATAAGTTAAAGTTCTTAATTTACTAGGAGCAATAAGAGTATCAACAGATCCTAAGAATTCACACTCAAACTCAATCTTGAACTGTTGCTCAGATGTGTTTGCAATAGTCTGTAATCTCCATTCCTCATTTCTTCCTGGAACTTCAGACCAATGAACATCTGTAGGAACATATTCATTCTTACCTCTTTCCGCATCATGCCAATACCTATAGAAATGATTCATCCCGTGAGGGGTTGAAACCATTATGACTTTCGTTGTTTTACCGGAAGTAATAGTAGGATAAACAGAGGCAAAGAAGGACTCCGCAATATGGTTTGGAACGAAGGCAAACTCGTCGAGGAAGAGAATGTTGAACGACATGCCTCGGACAGCACTTGCAGATGTAGAAGCTGCCAAAATCTTTGATCCATTTTCTAACTCCAATGATCCCTTGTTCCAGGATATAATACCCTGCTGCATCCATTTGGGAAGGTTTTCATATGCAGTTTGTAATCTACCTAAAAGGTCTCTAGCAGTTGCTGCTTTGTTAGCAAGAATACCGATATTAACATTATCATTAAACACAGCATAATGTAACAAATAAGATACAGACGTAGTAGACTTACCAGTCTGTCGAGGCATCTTACAAATATTAAATCTATGCTGATGGAAATTGTTAATTAACTTTTCTTGAAAGTCATAAGGTTTAAAAGGTACAAGACCTTCATCCAAAGAAACAATCTTGACATGCTGCTTTGCAAAGTAAACTGGATCATGCTTACATGCCATGAATTCCAGAATTTGTTCTTTTGTAAATTCCTGGGCAACATTCGCTTTTTTTAATAGCGGATTACCTAGGTAAACCTCATCCATTGTTGGCATAATAATCTCCTACATCATTTCACCAAATAAATGTTTGTCGGGGGTTTGCATTTTGAAATACTTTTTGTCATGATCTATAGTTTTCCTTGTCATATCTAGTATTTTTTGTAAATTCTCTGCTTTCTTCTTTAATTCTTCAACCTCTTTATTTACTTCCTCCGGTCTGGAGGAGTGGTTCTCCTGGGTCATAGTCCGATACTTGGTAGCCCCACAATTTAGCACCTGGATACACTTTTCTCACTTGATCCTGTACTTCTTTGCGGGATGGTTTTTTGACTTGAGGGAAAAACATTTGTACCATGTAGGTTCTTCCTCTCCAAGCCAGTTGAATGGAAATTATCTGTCCGACTTTTTGATAATTAGGTAAACGTGTAGCTTCACTTACATAATGAATGTTTGAAGGTGTTGGTCTAAGAGGTTCTGGTTTTACAATGTCTATGACATCTGCAAAAATATTTCCATTAGAATCCTCAATAGCAACATCCTCACTAAGAACTTTGTCACCTACTTTTACATCATGTTCTGCAAACCAACCTCTATTTACTTCTAATGCAAAGAGGACTGGATGATCTGAACCGACGTGTTCTTTACTTAAAGGTTGCAGTTCTTTGATACTCTCAACAATTCCCCACTTATCAATAAAAGCAATGTCTAAAGGAATAGTAGTATTTTGCATATGAAATGAATGATAGTCAACACTATCAAACATAAAAAGCATTCCACTATCTTCATCCAGACTTTCTCTGAACATTAGACCTGCTTTAAATTCCCCCGCTGTAGAAGGAATTTCAATCTTAAGTGGTAGTAAGAATTTCATTATTTAAGCGATTAAGCTTAAGTATTTATGCGTCTTCTTCTTTCTTGCTGTTAGCATTGATACCTTTTTCTGCAGCATAGAGTGCAAAACTCTTTGTTGCCAGTCCTTGCATTGTCTCTTTAATTGCTTCAGTATCTGAATCAGTACAGATATCTTCAGCAAAACATCCAACTACTGTTCCTGCAACGATAGCAAGTTCTGCTACCACTACTGCAAATACTAAACGGAATGCCCACAGACCCCCGTTAAATCCTTTTGTTAATGCTGACATTAGTCATCCTCCGTTTCCGTTACCATTGCCGCCACCATTACCGTGGCCGTTGCCACCGTTACCATTGCCACCATTGCCATTACCATTTCCATTCCCGTTATGGGACCCATTACCGTTCCCATTATGTTTATGAAATGATCCACCCCAAAATCTCCCACCATATCTAGGTGGCATTATAACACACTTTTTCTGAAGACGGTCATAGTATTGTCCATCTGGACATTTTGGTATCTTCTCTTCTTGATCCTTTTTGACAGAATTTGCTGCCTCTTCAATAAATTGATTGAGTGATTTCATTATCCTAATGCGATTGCGAGTCCTAACGACACTGTTCCTGATAGATTAGATCCATCCCCATAATATGTAACAATACCAGTAGCCCCACCTACGGTAGCACCGGCACCAGTTGCTGCAGGTGTAAGTGCAACTTGTCCAATTGTACCAACACCACTAATAGCAATTTGTCTACCATCTACTTCATCATATACAATATCACCAGTAACATTTAAATTACCAGTAATAGTAGCATCACCCTTAACATAGAGTTCAGTAGCAGCATTAGTAGTACCAATACCAACACTTGATGTAGTAACAATACCAGTGGAATTAGATTCCCATATTGTACTACCAGCACTTACACTAGAGAACTTAAATTTCTTACCTGCAACTTGAGATGTATCAATCTGAAGATACATTCCATCATAAGCACTGATATTAGTAGCAATACCAGTTATATCATCTAAGTACTGAAGATTTACGGCACCACCTCCACCAATGGATGCCATCTGCTGCTGTACATTCTGAACAAATAATTTATAGTTCTTTTGAAGATCTTCAACAGTTACAAAATCTTTAGTTGCTTCCTTTATCTGATCATCAGAAGTAGTAGACTCTTGAAGTTGTTGTTGGGTTGATTTTATTTCTCCAACTAATTTATATAACTCAGCAATATTAAGAGTAGTATCCTCAAGTTTAATACCTACTTTTTTATCAAGTTTTGAAACTTCTTTTTTAAGATCTCTAATAGGAGTATCATAATATTTTACTTCTGGAAGAGCAGCAATTTCCTCTTTCAATCCAGTAAAGTACTTTTCAAGAACTTTATTCTCTTCATAACTCTTTGTTCGCGAATCTAGTATTTTTTCTTCAATTTTTTGCTTTGTTTCATTAAGTTTACTCAATACAAGTTTTTTTAACTTTCTATCATCATCTTTGAACATATCATGATGAGACCAAATCTTAATAGCAGCTTCTTTTAACTCTTTAAAGATTTTTTCATTTGTTTCCTTAATATTTGCCTTTACTTCATCAATTTTAACTCTTTGTTCAAAATCCTTAGTATCTAAACTCTCAGTAAGATCATGAAAATCTGCATCAAACCTATCACGCAAATCTTTAATATTATCACCGACTTTTACAAAGTCATCATCAATTACACTAAAAGTCTTGCCAATCCAAGAGAAATCAGGAACCTCATTGACTTCATTAACCCATTTTGGGAAAGTTGGGATTTCATCCCTAATTAATTGAAGTTCCCCTCTTATAGCAGCAAAATCCTCCTCATAATACTTTGGTTGAGGAAGATTTGTAATTTCTTGTTGAATTAAATCAATTTTATCTTCTACACCGTCTAATTGCTCATCATAATACTTAACTTCAGGAAGATCCTTTACAGTTCCCCTTAAAAGATTAATTGCTTCGCAAATAGACTCAACTTGATCATCATAATACCTGATTTCAGGTATTTCAGGAATTTCTTTCCGTACACCTTGAATCTGTTCAGAAAGTTGTTTTAACTCATCATCATAATACTTAATCTCAGGGATTTGAGGAATATCCCTTCTTACAGCATTAATGAGTTGTAATACTTCAGTAAGATCCTGTGATTCCTTAACCAATTCTCCATCTGGAAGAACTTTATGTCCAGCAGGAATAGGCTTACATTTTTGTTCATCATTACAGAAATATTCCCCTTCACCACATTCTTTCTTCTCTTCTACTATTTCCTCTTCTTCCTTCTCAATGAACTCGTCAATTGATGGTAGATTCTCTTCTGTTATGAATTCTTCAACAGATGGTAACTCCTCTATGAAGTCATCTATCGACGGTAGTTCCGACATTGTATGGATACTAAAAGTACTTTGGGATTTCTCTCCCTCAGTTATTTATCCTGTTGAGGTACTCCATTCTTTAACAGTTTTGCAAGTTCTGAAGTAGAACCTACAAACAAAGCATTATTAACCGTAGAAGGTCCTTTTTGCTGCTGCTCTTCATTAACATCTTTAAGTTTTTTCTGAAGATCCATCAACTTATCAGTTGCATCAGAAACACTCTTAATTAACTGACCAGCAACTTCATATGCTCTTGGCATCTCACTCTCTTGAGCAAGTTCTAGAATACCATTAATTGCTTCCTGACCTTTCTCTATAATACTATAAAGATTACCACGAGTATACTCATAATCTTTAGTTATATCATCCTGAGTAAGTCTAGGTGGTTTTTGAATCCCAACAGATTCTGGTTTCTCTACAACTACTTCTGTAGGAGAAAGATTAAATGCATCATCTAAACCTTTAGTCATTTTCATGTCCAAGTTCCACTAAATCCGAAGTCATCACCTTCCTCAACCAAGACACTATCTTCGGTTCCTACCTTATCAATACCAAGAACTTCTGCTCCTTTCAAATGAGCAGTAGGAGTAGTACCATCCTGACCTCTCTTAACAGTCAGTTTATTTCCAGTAACAGTCTTAACATAAATTTCTTCCTGTCCAATCTGAACCCATTTCTCAGCCGTTACTTGAGTACCATCTGTAACTTGAATCACCCTATTAGTAGCAGTGATATCAGTCTCTACATTAGTAAGAATATCTCCAGTATAATCCTTAAGAGCACGAGGAGTAACAGAGTATGTAACATCCCTTTCTGTACTTCTGGAATCTCCAGATGTATAATGTACAGTTGCCTTCTTGATGATATCCTTGCTTGCGCTGGAAACAGGACCGAAGAGATAAGTCTTAGCAGTAAATCTTAAAGTATAAAGGAGAACTCTTCTTCTCTCATAATCTCCTTCATAATCATCTTGCATTGTAACATTTTCAAGAACAATAGGAACATCTCTTTTTTCTTTAATTGATTCAACTAGTTCTACTGTTAAATTATATGATGGTTGAAAATATGGTAATATTTGTTCTACAATTTGTAATGCATCATCATTTAATTTGCACATGATACCTAACTCAAATTGCATATTATAAGGAACAGGCATATATTGCTTCTTAGTATCTGTTCCGTCAGAAGGATTCTTTACAACAATCTGTTGAGTTTGAGTTACTTTCCTAGTAGGATCATATGTCATTCCAGTATACTCAAATGACATCCTGGGCAAAGTAATTGCAACAGGCTTAGCAAGATCTGGAGATTGCTCAATTCTTGCTAAAAACTTCTGAATAGGACCATATGCCAAAGGAACCCTAACAACAGAACCTTCGTTCTTAATGGTAATACCATTGAAAAGAGTACCAAACGCAATGATGGTCCTCCTCATTATTTCGTTATAAAAATATTCAAACATAGTTAGAGTCCTAGTATCTTATATTTATGGCGTACCAAATGGGTTCTGTTCAGAGAAATCTAAAATAGCATCTGCTTCAGTCTCAATCGTAAAGTTCTCTGCATACTCTACATTGTCTGGTTCAACACTACGTAGTCTTAATACACGGGAAGCACCTGATGTACCACCAGTTAATGTCTCTCCAATAGTAAATGTTCCATCAACTGAAGCAACCTCAAGAACATTAGTACTTCCATTCCAGGTTCTTACTCTTGCTGTAGTTCCACTACTGGATCCAGTTACTACCTCATTAAACCTAAAGTCTCCACTAGAAGTAAATGATGGATCAGAGAAAGTAATGTTAATTACATCACTAGAAGTATATCCAGCACCTGCATTTGTCCATCCGAAGAATGTTACAATACCTGCGCTATTAATCTCAGCAATAGCAGTAGCAGTTGTACCACCTGCTCCAGGTCCAGAAACGGTAACTGTTGGATTAGTTGTAAATCCACTACCTCTATTGGTAAAGGTTACAACACCCAATGTACCATCACCACTAAAGGAAGTAGCAGCGGCACCAGCTCCTGTTAAATTACCTTGGTCATCAACTCCACCACCTAAGAATTGTATTCCAGGTCCTTGTGTATATCCTGCACCAGGATTAGTAATTGGAACCTGTTGAATAGAAACAAGACTAGAATTGACATTCTTATTACAGTATGCAATTCCACCAATAGTCCTTACAGTAGCAATACCGGTTACTCCCCCTGTAGGTGCAGAACTAATAGCAACCGTTGGGTTCTCACTATATCCACCACCCCTATTGGAAAGGGTAATAAGTCGTAAACCACCGGAAAGAATAGGGTTCGTGTATGCAGCGGCACTTACACCAGTACCAACCATTGTAAGTGTTTGAGTTGGTCCTTGAATGGTACTGATACCATCTTCAGTAGTTCCATCAGTATCATCACCTGTCAATTCGTTATCAATATCCTCAATACCCGTATCAATAACCTCATCCTCGTAACGGAAGAGTTCACAATAGAGGATATAAGTATAAAGATCTTGAAGCATATAATAGGGTTTCTGCCATTCAACATCCTTAATCTCATAGATACGATCATCTAATGGGAACCATATTAAGTCACCATTCTTAGGTCGTGTTGATAATTTAATATCATCCTGATTTTCAATTAAAGGAGTAATATAAGTCTCAAATCTCTCTCTTGAAATAATCAGTCTAACTTCATCCTGAGATTGAATACCAAATTTTGTAAGAAGGTTTGGTCCACCAGAATGCTCATCATAGTTATCCACGTAAGCTTCAAGTGGATATGCTACGTCAAACTTTGATTGAACAACCTCTTTTATTACTGTATTAGTTGTTAGATATTTTCTTGGTAGATAAAATATATCAACACCATACATCTTCAACTGTTCGTTGATAAGATCTTGGACTAGGTTCTGCTCTCCAGTAGTACCTTGCGTGAAATATGGGTTAAGTACCATGTTCTACCTCACGCTATTAGATCTAATGGTGGAAGTTCATATGTAGACAGCATCTGATCACCAATTCTTTCTAACTCTTTCTGAGCATCATCATAAATCTGTCTACCATTTAACTCTACCCCACCAGGAAGTTTTACTCCTTGGAATTTAATTAGATTTTGTCCCCACTGTCGTTTGAACAATTGAACAGTATATCTCTTTAAAAATGAATCATTCCAAACTCTTGGAAAATCAGCAGGATCTAATAATCTCCAACAGTCAATAATCAAGTAATCCCCTGCCGTAATTTCGTTCCAATCTACATCCAAATATAATCGATCCATTCTCTGATTAAATCTTATTTGCTTTTCAGTATTCAAAGCAAAATCAAGATCAGACAAATAAGTCTTTGTCATTGTATAAGTGAGCATTTCCATCGCACCCCAGAAATACAAATCATTCAAGAATAACTGGTATTTAATACTGAACATATTATTGGTAGTGGTCTGTGAACCATCATACCTAAAGACCTTATTAACACCAATTATAGAAGGTGGAATTTGTAGATAATTACTATTTTGGTGATAATCAAAATTTATTGTTGAACCATCAATTTCTGCTGAAGCAGTAGTGGTTGTAATTCCAGCAGTATTACTAGAACCATCTGCTGTAGTAGCAGTTCCTCTATCTATATCATCCTGAGTAAACTTATACTTAAAGTATGTTTGAAGAACACCATCAAAAACCCTTTCTTGCCAAAGTTGAAGAGAATCGTCAATTAAATCTTCACACTGTTCTTCGGCTAGGTTAATTTCCAACACAGGAGCACCCAACTGCCTTAAGCAATATTGTTTAAATTCTGATCGTGTTGCTGGTTGTGCCATTTATACAGTACCTCTATAATATTTAGTTAACCTGAACCAGGTGATGACGAAATACCTGCATAAACCATAGCATTTCCTTCTATAATATTATAAACTGTAGTTCCAGTACTTATTAAAACATTATACATGTACCTTCCAGCACTTAATGCTCCAGTCTGAGTTGCACCATATGATACCCTTATTTTTCCATCAGCAGCACTAGTAAATCCTACAGTAAAAGTTGCCTGAGCACCTAATGTTGCTCCGACAGCAACACTCTTTACCATCTGAGATGATCCAGTAAAATTACTAAGATCATATGCAGTACTTCCAGTATCAACAATACTAAAATCTGCTGCTAATGCTGAACCACCATATATGGTTAAATTAGCACCCACAGGTACACCAGCAGTAGGGTCAAATACTATTGTCTGACTAGCCATGTGATACTAACTCCTTGAGTAAAGATTTTATCTCATTAATTTCACTTTTTAGATCAGCAAGTTCTTTTTCAGTGTCCTTTTTAGCTTGACGCTGTGCCATATACTTATCATGATCTAATGAATTGGTATTAATAATAGAACCCGTATTCGGATCTCTTACTAAATCACCATGATCTTTTACTTTATAATAATCCATATTATGCTAATGCAATCGCTCTCAAATCTTTTACCCTTGGGACATAGACCTGATTTGTAGATGTAAGTATCACCTTAATCCTATAAGATCTAAATGGAGGTAACTCATCAGCAGTAAAGGTATAATCCCTATACTCTATCTGACCAGGATCAAATCCATAAGTGTTTGTTTTAAGAACAAACTTATCAGATTGACCATTACTGTCCTCACGAGCAATTATTTCACCCTTAGTATTAAGATTCTTAAATCCAGGGAAAGGTACAAATATAGGTTCAAGTCCAGATTGTTGATTAATTGCATAGAATGCTCTAACATCACAATTTTTATTAATGTGAGCAGCAAGAAGAATCTTCAAGGAAGAAGCAGAATTTTCTAATTGTATTTCTTTAGAAATATACTGACATGCTGTAGGATCAAGATCAAGCGAATTCACTCTATTATCTGTTGCATAATTTGTAATAACATTATTAACTCTATTAGAAGTAAGAATTGTACTTATTCTTTGAGCATCAATTACAGGACTTACGCGAGAATCAGTAGTACCTAGAAGCAATCTTAAATTCATAGATTTACTTCCGGGAAGAGTCGCTAACTGTGAATCAGCATTAACCTTAGATGCCACCAATCTAGTAGTATCAAGATAATTAGTTTCATTTATAGCAACAGATTCAAATCCAACATCAATCCATGGAATCTCATTTCCACTAATACTTGTACCAGTAACAGTTCTAATTTCACCTTCGAGAGAGGTTCCACGAACACACATATTTTGGACTTGAGGAGTAATAATCTCATAAGGCATATTTTGTGTTGCCCTTACATTAAATCCACCAGTAGACTTAGATTCATTTATAAACAACTTAGCAAATCCACTATCTACAGCTCTATTAGTATTTGCCGCTGTACTATCGAGAATCAAAGACATATCCAACTTAATGTTATAAGAATCAAATCCAATGGGATCGTCAACAGTTACATCTGATAAATCATGAGTCCTATTAATCCTTGCTAAATTAACTCCAGAAAGTTCATACTTATAAACAGGAGTTCCAACAGGATATGAAGTAGGATTTGCACCTCTTACAATATTTCCACCAATAGTACTTCCTGAAACATTAGTATATTCAATGACTTCTTCTCCAATCCGAAGGAATCCAACATTAGTAGTTCCTACTCCCACACCCTCAAAGTTAGAGAATTGGGATGCATTTACGACCGCAATTCCACCAGTTGAACCAACATCATAGGTTGCAGTCAATTTAGTTGGTTTGACATCAGATGTTACTTCAGAAAGTATAACCTTATTATCATTGAAATACATACCATGATTTCTATGATTAACCTTAATATGCAAACCATCAGTTGATGTATCAACAGTATCAAGTTGAACACCACCACCATTAATCCAGTTCAATTCTGTGGTAATACCAGCATTATTTGCAAATGTCATAGTATAACCAGCACCAGTCTGGAAGGTTCCCTGAACACCATCTACAATAATTTCACTAGTACTTCCAATACCAGCTACAGTTAATCGAGCATTTCTACCAATATTCTTAAAGGATGTAGATCCAAGGGTTGAAATACCAAGTACATCACCAATCATGTATCCATTACCACCAGCAGTACCAGAAGCAATAGTTGCGCCAGATGCAACAATCGATCCATTACCGATGGTAATATCAGCAGTTGCTCCATGACCATTACCACTAATAGTTACGAGATTTACTCCACTATAAGTAACCTGACCACTGGAAGGAGTATATCCAATACCAGCATTTAGTATACCTAAATCACCAACAGCAGTACCAGCAGAACCAACATAATTAGCAGATGCTAAAGATTCTGTTTGAGTTATGGTATTACCAAATCTCAAATCAGGATCAGCAATAGCTACATCTAGGGCTAATCGTTGCTCTCGCGACGTTACATTCAACGGTTGTGGCATTAATTCGGGTATTTGATTATTACCCTTAGTAAGTTCTGGGTTATAACATTCTACAGTTCCATTCTCTAAGAAATCTGCTCTATAAAGAGTAAATTTAAGATCTTCCCACTGACTTGCTTCCCATGTAGAAGCATTCTGAGACTTAAATAAAGATCCAAGATAAGGTTGGTTAGAAATAAAGGTTTGTGTAAGAAGATCATTCTCGCCAATACGTGAGATAAAGACACTATATTTCGTTGAGTTAGATGCTAAACATATAGCATATTCCTGAGATGGTTCGCAATAAACAGGTGCTTTAAATTCAATTGTCGTAGCAACATCACCAGTACTCGATAATTGAATATCTTCTGGTTTTACTATAATTTCTGAGAAAGGAAGAACATGTTGTGTTGGATATCCATTCTTCATAGTCCTCAATTGGAAAACCAAAGGAACATCCATATCATCCTTAGTCTGGAAGAATATGTCACAACTAGTTAAAAATACACCAGTTGCATCTTCAACTAAGAACGATTGAGCAAGAGGGTCATACCATCCAACTAAAACTTGCTCATCTCTAGTAGCTATAGCAACAGAACTAATGATTTCAGTTCCCAGTTCTTTTACAACATTTCTTTCTGCAAACTCTTGCTTATTCTCAACTCGTGCATTTCTAACAGAAACAATATTTTCCTGTACAGTTTCAAGAGTTCCTGCTGCAGTAAAGGTCTCCTCAGCAATTGTATCTGCATCATCCTGATTATTATCTTCATCATTTACAAGAGTGAATACCTTTGTACCTGTCTCAAATTTAGGATGATTGATATTATTAGGATTGGGAAGATAGAAACTTCCACTTATATCTGCTGCCAAATCAGAAATCAATCTTACATCCTTAATAGTTGCTTGAGCACCACTGGTTTTTCCAGTAAGTTTCATTCCTTCTTCAACCCAACCAAAGAATTCACCTTGTGCTTCTTGGGATAAAGAATAAGTATCTACATTAAGAATAGTAGATGTTGTGGAATAATTCGCAGCAAGAGGAGTATTTGAATAAGGACTTTCTGGATAAGTTCTTGTGGGAGTATCATATGGTCCTTCTTTATGATTTAATTGTGCAACTCTAAATGTAATACTTGCAATACTATCAGTATTTTGCTCACCAATACCTGTTTGAAGAACTTGTCCAACAACCGTTTCTCCCACAGAGAAGGTTCCAGAATCCATAGTAACTTCAAGAAGTTTTGGAATACAATATTTCGTTACATCACGACCATCAAAGAATGCATACATCCTTGTCAATGGTTTCATCTTCTGAGCAACAAATTCAATATTTCTAGATCTCATGGTTACAATAAGATCTCTACTTACAACACGATCACCTACCGATTCTTCATCAAATTGTTCTACAACTGAAAGTTGATTTCCTGTCTTTCTTTCAACTCCTGTTTTAATAGTTGTCTCATAGGTCTCTTCCCAAGTAGTTGTAGTTTTAGTATCATATATCTCTAATGGACGACCACCACCTTGCCAACCAATCCACTCACCACCAACAGAAGTCTCTCTTGTTGCGGTAGTCCTAGTAGTAGTTGATCCAGTCCAATTAGTTTCCCATGAACCCCAAACAACAGGACCAAATCCAGTCTGAGGATCTATACCTTCATTCTTTACAAGGTTATCAAAAGTTGTAGCATAGTTTCCTTCAACATTAATGATCTTAGCTTCCAATCTAACAGTATCAACCCATGTATCAGATGCAGGAGTTAATTCCATAGTTCCTTGCCAGAAACTAATTAAGAATGGAGTTACACTTTCAGTCCGAGTTCCAAATGATTGTTTAATATACTCAACTTCAGAATAATCTAAAGTTACAACATCCCTCTGTTTTCTTACATTATTTCCTTCAATAGTTGCAAAATTTTGGTCTGCACTAGAATCAACATTTACAACAGGTCCAAATATTAAATCAATAGAATTAGTATAATGTCTTGGTCTAAGTTCTCCATTCTTTCTATCAATAGAGTTTTTCAGAGCAAGAGAATCTTCCTGTGTTCTAAAAGATCTAAAGTTATCTACAAAGAATCCAGACTTAAATCTGTTTAAACCAGCTCCATCAGGAACAAATAAACTAGCAGTATTAGTTTCTAAAAGAGAAAGTGCAGTATAATATTCAAGACTCTTGACTCTATCATCAATCTTCTTGATATCGACCATACGATATCTCTTGTGATCCATAAATTGCAATATCGCATGACTAGGATCAAAAAGATATGGAGGAAGTGTTACCTTTGCAAGTTCTATTGCTTCCTCAACATGAATAGGTTGATCTGGTCTATCTGCAGGAGTTCCATATTTAACTTGGAATTTACCATCTTTTGTTAAGAAAATTCTATCAATTCTTCCCAAATAGTAGGAGAATGTAGTTAAAATATCCTCATCAGAAGCTAAAATATTTGCAGCAGAGTTTCCACTCGCATCAAATGATCTTCCATAGAATTCAAGAGGAGATCTAGCACCTTCAGAGTTAGTAAAATCAGAAACTCTAGGTCTAATATCAATTAAATCAGTATCTCTATGACGATCAATTCGTCTTATCTGTGTTGAATAATCAAAATTCTCATAAGAATTTACAGTAGTAATATCACCTTCATCTGTAGATTCGTAATAAGCACTAGAGAAGTAAATTTTTAATTTCTTCTTAGGAGTTTCTTTATCAATTCTTCTAGTAATTGTTCCAACATTATAAATTGTTTTCTCTTGTCCAGTCTTAAATTTATAATTTCCACTAATATTAAAACTTGGAGCATCAAGAGTAACCACCTGTGCATTTACATTAGATTCCGCAGAAATGACAGTTTCACCTTCTTTAAATCTATTATCATTTTTATAAATGAAATTAATTTTAGTCGCTGAATTAGCAACCTTTTCTGCTACAATCGCAATTGCACCACTAGTTTGTCCTGTTATTTCTTCTCCAATGATATATTCTGCAGTAGTCGTTGATGGACTAGTAATAGCAGTAAGAACTACTGAAGGACATGATAAAGTACCACTTGCATCATTATCTGCAGCTTCATAGATACCATGAATTGTAATAATGTCAGGAACATTAAGAGAAATAGTTTTATCTTGGACTCTGGTTCCATATGGATAATTTCCATATGATAAACCATCATTTAAAGTTGTACTACCAGTACCAGATGCTTTATTAGATGACTTATCAATTATAATACTATTAACTCGATTTTCTATTTTTAATTTAGCAGTAGGTTTAGTCTTACTTAAAGTAGCAATAAGAGTTGCTTTCTCAGCAACACCATATGAACCATTATCTGCAAGACCATATGCCTTAAAGATAGTTCCACCAGTAATTACTACTTGATCCGAACTCAAAGGTTCTGTAGCACCAGTTGATCTAACTAAAGAATACCTTTCCTCATCAAAGGGTAAGAAAGTTTCATTATCACCTGCTTGAGGCATTGTGCCTGTTGTTATCTGATTCTTAAGAATCTGAACATCATAAGTTTTTCTAATAGTAATAGTTGCACTTGTAAGGTCAACATCAGATATATTTGGTTTAGGGAAAACCGTATATAAAGTATTATCTGAGGAAGATTCAAGGGCTGAATGAAGTACTGTCAAATCGGTTACAGTAGGCCCATTTCCACTACCATCAGCAACTACATCATCTCCAAGAGCAGCATTAATTCCACTTACAGCAGTAACAGTTGTAACTGTAACATTTTTATTATCTCCATCAACACCAGTAATTCTTCCATAAACAGGATCAGGAGAATCTCCAGTATAAGAGATTAAATTGCCAACAGTTGAAAGTCCAACAAGATTTGGATTTGCACTTGTTATAGTAGCAACACCAGCAGTTGTATAAGGAGTAATAGTGGCAACACCAACAGTAAATTTTGTAGAAGGAATTACATCTGCACTAAAGGTATTAATACCAATAGTACCATCTGATGACCCATAAATTGACTTAACATCAGAAATTGAATATGCCTGAAGTGACTTGATAGTAGCAGTACCATACTGAGTCATGGCACCATCTCTATTACCACCTATGAAATTAAGTTTTTCATTAGGAATAAAGTTACCATTAGTTTCATAAACCGTTATACCTACTCCAGCAGTTACCGCATCTTTAAGGAATGCCGTTGCTCCACTACTTTGTCCTTCAACATAAGTTGGAACAGTAAGAGTTTGTGCAGTATTTACAGTTAAATCAGTAACTAACTGCACATCATAAAGAGCTAAATCCCATTCATTAAGATTTCCATTAGAAGCATTATATGAACCAGATTCTAAAGCATAATCATAAACTCTAGCAACACCAATTTCTCCACCATTTGCTTGTTTTTGATCCGATCCTACTCTCTTAGATCTAAGAGTAACAACATAAGTATTACCAATTCCAACCTTAGGATTTCCATATGTTCTGTTTAATTTTAAAGTTGGTCCGGTATTATAAATTATAGTTTCATCTTCTACAGTTTTGGTTGTTCTTGGTTTTGGTACATCCAGGAAAGTAGGAGATATAGTTTCTACTTCATATCCACGGACATATGCTTTACCAGGTGAAAACTGATAAAGAGCTAAATCATCAGTAGGTGTATCTCCACCATATGTAAATTGACCTTCTTGGAATAGTCCTCTATTTCCTTTATTATCATTCAGAGAATTAACAACACTAATATCAAATGGTTTTACATAATAATCTCCCGATTCATCATATGTTCTACGAGCAAGTTCATCTGCAATAACATTATAGTCAGTATTCTTGACAAGACTCCTTAAAGTACCATTCTCTACCGATGCAAGTTCAACAAAGGAATTATCATCAAAATCAGTTAAAGACTTTTTAAATAAACTTGTGGAGATCTTTAACCTATCAGCACCTGGTGCAGAATAGTTATTATATCCCTGAGAATTATCATTTAAAGTTTCATCTAAATCAGCATTAATTATATCCTCCTGTACAAATAATCCAACCCTATAACTTGGAGTATTACTATATTGATCTAGAATAAGAGTTTCAGTTTCTACATTAACAAAATTTCCCCGAATAAAATATATACCTTCCTGAATTTGGAATGCAGATCCAGTTGCTGCTGCATTATTTCCTAAAGTTATAGCAAGAGGATCTCCAGGGGCTATTGAAGTATTTCCAAGCAATCCGGAAGTAATAGTAACACTAGAACTTATTTCTTCTCCATCTGCAAAAACTGCGGTAGAATTATTAGTAGTACTTGAATTCAAATAATTAATATAAAGAGTTAAATTTCCCCTTTCCGAATCTTCTGATAATAAGACTTTATCAACAACTGCCGTGACACCAGAATTCTTTCCCGTAATCTTTGTACCAACTAATTGATCAGCATAAGCAGCAACTGGTACTCCCTGATAAGTATTGTTTAATTGTACACAACGATACAATTGAGTATATCCAGTATTTCCAGGAATTACTTTTGCACCCTCTTTAAAAAAGTGCTGACCAAATTTCTCAATCTGATTTTGCAGTATAGATTGAAGAGTTGTTAACTCCCTTGCCTGTACAGGATATCCAGGTTTAAATAAAACCTTATGGAAATCATTAGACGCTTCAAAATCATCAAAATATGGTGCGACGTTTAAATTCGTTTGCTGTGGCATGATTTCTTAGAACTGCAAAATGACTTTTATGTCTTCTTTTTGATTGGTCGATCTAGTAATAGATGGACGGTTATCAACGTAAATAATACTTCCAGAATACTTTTTAGCCTCTGGATTCGCTATACCATTAGTAAATGATTGACCAAGGTAATACGTTCTATTATTTATTACGGTACTTATACCTGTAAAGGATGTTTCAATCGCTAAATTGGAACCAGTAGAAGGAACTATAGTAAGATTTCCACCAGTACCAGGAGAACTAGTAAAGTCTAGTTGCTCGAATCCATAAGTTGGATTAGTAATAGCAACACCAACAGTATTAAATCCTGCCATTGACCTATCTTGCCAATACTTTAATACTCCAGTATTCTGATCATAATTTACAACTCGACCAACTGCAGTCGATCCAGTAGCAATAGTCTGTGTAACAAAAGCATCTGCGGTAAAAGTAGCAGTACTATATCCCGCTCCCGTTAATCTTACTGCTGATAAAGCAGTTGCTTTATCTAATGAAAGATTAGCAGCAGATCCAAAAGCTTTAGGATTTTCAACAACCCCCACTCTTGCAATCTGATTTCCCGTTACAAAATCAGGATTCTCAATATCATTCTCAATTCTTGAATATAATAGAACATTATATGCACCCAATTCACTATAAATGTCTGAACCATGTCCTCCAGGTGGAGAAATGATTACATCAAATAAAGGTCTTGTAGATCCTGTAGGAACTCCACCAGCAACAATATCAACGTTTCCAAATGTATATCCAGATCCTTGATTTGAAACGGTTACAGATTCTACTTGTTGATCATTATTGACAACAACTGTACATTCTGCTCCAGATCCATCACCCTTAATAGGGACTCTACTATAAGTTCTGTTGGCAGTTCCCACACCAACACCACGCTCAGTAACAGTTACAATTTTGATTGATCCATCAACAGCATTATCTCTAACAGCTGCATCATCTGTATTTGTTGACCATGCATCAGGTACAGGAATAAAATCAGTAGAATCGAATTTTACAATATCACCTGGTTTAATAGTATACAGATACTTCCAAATATATCCATCACCACTAGTTCCTGCAGACCTTGGTTCTAAATCTGTAAAAGTAGGTTCATCTAAAGAAGGTCTTCCACTGGGATTATCAGGATCAGTTCCATTCTGAAGACATGCATAAACTCTATAATCGCTATTCATTACAAAAAATGTTGCAGCATATAGATTAGTTGCACCAGATACTTTTGCAGTATTAGTACGACTATAATCACTGCGATACATATCGTAAGTAGTTCCAGATGTCCAAGTTCTCTTAGGAACTACTTGTCTCACATCAGAAGAATTGATTTTCTTCAATGCGATCATTGTATCCCAATAATCATCTTCTTCACTGAAATTATCCTTTGGAGAAGGTGGATCAGTATCCCAATCTGTCTGAATATCGGTTGCGTTAGGTAGACCAATAAAAGAATAATATGCATTTGTACTGGTTTGTACACCAGACACAAAATTCTTCGCGTTTAATATTCTGATCTGATCAGTTATAATAGCGGCCATTTTTTGGAACTTTTTATTTATTTATTAAAGAATTAGACGTTGTAACCTTTATACTTCAGAGAAGCAGATCTTTCTACACTTGGTGATGTTGAGAGTCCACCAACCCCACTTGAAGTACGTGCGGTATAAGCAGTTAAAGATCCTCTAGATGTAATATCTATACGACCCCAACTGAAGTTTCCATAGTTAGGAGATGATGTAATTCCAACTCCAAACGTGAAGTCGTTCATTGTATCTGCAACTCTAGTAAATACTCTCCTGACATCAGTAAAACCGATACCAGTAACATTTACTCGAACTGTTTCAGCAGTTGCCACTCTATACACATTATCTATAAAGGATGTACCAATACCAACAACATTAGCAGATCCATCCAGAGTAGTTATAGAGGTAGCAGCAAGACCAATATTAGAATTTTCAATAACAAAATAATCACCAGCAGACATCGAACTTACAGTAGTAATACTACCAGCAGCTGCTGAATCAACCATTACCAAAGGATCTCTTAAGAAAGAATCCCTATTAATGAAGAAATCGAACATGAAGTGAGGATTAGTGCTAACTGTTGTAGTACCAAATCCAACGATAGATCCAAAATCACCATTAAATGAACCAACCTTAGACTCTTCTTCAGAAATACCTGGTGGTCCAACAAGAACTTCAGGAGGACTTGTTTGACTATAACCAACACCACCAACAGAAACTGCAATTCCAGTAACAACTCCACCACTTATAGTGGCTGTTCCTATTGCATCAGCAGTGGTTCCAACTCCAACAGAAGTCTTTCCAATACTTACATCAGGTGTTGCACCATAACCCACTCCACCGGTAGATAATGTAAAGGAAGAAATAGTTCCCAATCCAGAAACAACAGCAGTTGCAGCTGCACTTACTCTACTTGTTGCAGGTAGAGCAAATTTAACTTTATCTTGGAATACAAGATTTGTAGATGTAGCACTTTCATTCTGAGGATTAAAGAATGGTCTTGCACTTTGTACATATACCTGAGTTGATCCAATACCAACAGATGCAATTAAACTGGAAGTTGGGTTAATAACAGGTTCATACAATTCTCTATCTTTACCAACAGGTAAATCATTAATAATTTTATCTTCAGTCTGCCTACACCATTTAACTGGTCTAAGCATATCTGCATCTGTTGTATTACCTGGACCATAATATGAATTAGTATCAACAGTATCAGTAGAAGTTACTTGAGTGACTATTCTAGGATCTTCCTTCCAGAAACTTCTTTGATCATCCTTATTATAAATTTGAAGGTCATCTCCCTTCTTAACAGTTTCGATAATTGCTTTAAAGACAACATCAACATCATCACCTGATCCCTTGTAGAAAATAATCTTACAAGTATCACCTGCTTTAGGTGCTTCTGTGAACGTAATAATGCTACCACCTTCAAACTTATAACCCTCACCAGGAACTTGCATAATATCATTAACAAATATTAGAAGAACATCTTGAACATTGATAACAGATCCCTTACCTGCTCTAATAGAGACAGTAACTCCATCTTTAGTTAATGGGAATGCAATTCTTCCACCATTAAACATTCCAGATACATCATCTAGTAATTGTAAAGTTCCTATTGTCCATGCATTGAATTCATCATTGAATGTTCTATCAATTGAAAGTTGGAATTCATTACTACCAAAATCTGAAGTAGTTGGGATTCCACTTCCACCACCATATGGAACGGTTAGGGTTTCACCCACTTGATAAGCAAATCCAGTATTATTAATTCTGAAATCTGTTATGCTAGATGCTTGACCAACTACAATATCAATAGTCCCTGCAGATCCAATACCACTAGAAGAACTGCTATACTGAAGGGGTATATTACTATAAGAAAGTGGATCATCTATAACAACATCCATTGGTTTCTCAACTTGACCACCTCTAGCATAGAAGTGAATCCTTGAGGATATTCCAGTTTGAACTTCAAACGAGTTGTTATTAATAACAGTAAGAACAGTTGCTCCAGGTGCAGCCTCATCAGTTGGTCTAGGTGCAATAATAACAGGTTGAACAGTAGCAGTTGTAACTCCTGTATAGTAATTCTTAACCGTAGAAACACCAATATTAACTTCAAATGTGGTTGTACCTACACCAACTGCGGAAACTGGTACTCCATCATAAGAAGGATCTCCTTCTCTAGGATATCTGTGCTGAGTACTATTACCATCCTTAGTACATGTAAAGATTAATGATTCTCTATCAATCTTAATATTGTCACCTGTTACTACGTCATGAGTACCAATTCCAAGTTTTAAATCACCAGTTGCCTGATAGTAAACTGCAGATGATGCTCCATAACCCACAACAGGAGTTCTTCCAACATTAACTGTCAATGTATTAGCAGTAGTAGTACCAATCGATACTGCAGTGTTATACATTGGATCAGTAGTACGTGGATAGGCATGTTCTGTTCCATGTCCATCCATACCACAAGTAAATGTGAACCCTTCTTTTGCTAAACGAACAGATGCACCTGCCAGAGTCATTCCACTTGCTGTAGCACTTACAAAGGTATGAACACCAGTATTTGTGGAAGGAACTGTATCTAATACTTGAACTTCAAATACACTAGTTGTTACACCGGTAATTGCTAACCATCTATTTGCCGACCAATCAAAATCTCTAGGATAAGTATGATTGGTTGCATGACTATCTTTCGCACAAGTGAATGTTAAAGAATTATCAGCAAACTTAACCCTATCACCATTAGTGAATGAATGATTAGGAACCATACATGTCATAATACCCGTAACAGGATTATAGTCTGCATGTACTACTGTATGCGCCGTAGAACCCCTTAAACCATGGTCTGCGACGGTTAGGACCATATTTCCTGTATTACCGTCATAAGTAGCTGCACTTGGAGTAAATTTAACTAGAGTAGAAACTCCAACATTAATTGTAACAGTATCTCCAGTTACAGCAGTGATCGCTGTAGTGGTTTCGCCAATTGGATCACTCTGACGAGGATAAGCATGTACACTGTCATAACCATCCATTGAACAGGTGAAGGATATACCACCTGTAGCGATCCCTACAGTGCCTCCAACAACACCACCATGGTTAGAGATGGTCATTACCAAATCACCCGTCTCAGGGTCATAGGTAGCGTTCGTAGGAGTCGTTGTACCTACACCAGTAATAGTTACTCCACCAGTTACTGCACTAGAGAATGAATGTAGATAATTACCACCACTAACTAACGCATCTGGTTTTGCTCCAACAAAATGATGTCCATATGCACCACCTGCTTTAATAGGACCTGTTCCAGCAGTACCAACGAAAGTATGTGGGAATTGATCCTTAACCGCTGAATACCCTACATTAACAGTAATGTCTCCAGTCTGAGTAGTGATACCAGATGCAGTGGCAGATACGAATGTATGAACTCCAGTATTAGTAGAAGGAGGATACTGTACAATCTTAACTGAGAACTGTTGTGCGTTTGGTATAGTAAGAACCTTTAACCACTTATTACTTGCATAATCAGTTGGTCTAGGATAACTATGATATGATTCATGATTATCCTTTTCACAAGTAAAGGTTAATGAGTTGTCTGCAATATTAACTCTATCTCCAGCTGTCATTCCATGAGTAGTATTTGTCATAACAGTGACAATACCAACCACTGGATCATACCAAGCATTGCTTGCAGTTAGGGTATTACCCATGCTAACAACTGGAACAGAAGTATCATAGAAACGATCTCTATTCCTTGGATAAATGTGATTCTGAGCACCATTATCAAGAGAGCATGTAAATGCCATTCCTGTTAGAATAACATTGCTCTTCTGAGTTCCAATCGATGTGAGTCCATGACCAACTGTGGTTGTAACAGTCATGATACCACTGGTCTCATCATATATTGCAGTATAGATTCCAACTGCAGGTGCATAATCACAAGTTAAAGCAATTCCAGAAAGTGCAATCTCATCACCCACACTTAATCCATGATCATTATATGTGGTAATAGTACTAATACCAGTTGATCGTGAATATCCAACATTAGTAATATCTCTTGGTTTGTAACTAACAAATGTGCTAGTAACAGCGACCCCAGTTAAAGCACCAGCGGATCCAATAGTAGCAGTACCAATATTGGTTATATTTGTTCTATTCCATGCCTGAGTCTGAATGCCAACATTAACAACTTGACCAATACCAGATCTATAACCTTGTCCGGTATTGCTAAGAGTAATAGCACTAAATGTTCCTGCTGTAGAAACTACTGCTGTTCCACCAGCAGCAACTAATGGTTGATAACCAAATCCCTCAGTAGATCCTACAGAAAGAATAACTCCACCAATAGGAAGATTTGAAGTATTAACATCACTTGTTATTGATGTAGCAGTTCCAGTAAATCTAATAGAAGTAATACCAGCATTTTCAGTTAGATCGTAATTAGTAACTGGTCCTTGGAATACATCATTAACAAGAACGATTGCATTCTCTGTTGCAATTCCTGTAACATTAGCGTCACTACTTTCAAGATTAAAGTTCCTTCTATCTCCAGTAAACTGACTAGAAATATCATCAAAAACTTTATTCTTGTAATAAGTCTCGTTCGTTGAATCAGTTACACCAGAACGCATGAAGGTTCTTCCTTGGAAACTGGAAGATGTTGAAATACCCGTCCAATCTCTATCATCAGGTGGATTAGTACTAGTTCCAATAGGAATATTTCCGTATGGAGCCTCAGCAAATGTTAATGTATTTTCAACAATATTATAATTTCCATTCACCTTAGTTACTTGAGTTGCAGGTACATAGTTCTGCAATGCAGTTCCCAACCATGCTCTACGAACTCTAATGACATTGGTACTCCCTATACCAACTCCATCAATTCGCATAATCTCATCTTCAACCTTAATTAAATCTCCACCAATGAATGAAGTAATTCCTGTAAAGGTAAGAAGATCATCTGTTGTATAACATGTCTTAGCAAGACCCGTTGTTACAGAAGTTGCAACTACAGGAGATTGAATGATATTATCTAAAGCAAGCAGACACTTAGAATTCTGATTAATAGATGCAAATCTGGTAGAAGTTCCAACTCCAACAGTAGTAATTCCAATGGTTTCAGGAATTAGTTTTAAAGCATTCTCAGCTGAAGATGCTAACTTAACACTATCCTCGTTAACCTTGTAAATGAATACAGTACCAGGAAGTTTATCCGTTGCACCAACACCAGCAAAAGTGGTATTTTCTATACCAATTGCACTAGTAGTTCCAGCACCTTGATGAACATATTTTACTTCTTCACCAGAAACAAAGAAGTGGTTTGGTAAAGTAATTGTATTATTAGTAGTACTTACGATCTGAGTATCGCTACCATCAAATGACTTATTAAAGATCTCATTATTTCTATGAGTTAGGTTAAATGATCTCTTAATAGATTTCTCAGTTCCTTCATATAGGTTGTAGAAGGTCTCTATACGACCATTTGTAAATTCAATACTATCATTACTATCATCCTCAATCTGGAAGGCATTCATAAACACCTTAACCTGAGTGGCAATACTTGGGTTAGGAGTGAACATTAACTGAGTCCACTTAGCACCACCTACATCCTTAACTTGTGCTCCAAAGGTTCCCAATCCAGAATTAGTTTCAACATTACCATAACTTACAATATAAGACTCTGTAGTTCCCAAATCGGTATTATAATCATCAACAAGAACAATCTCTTCCATTGAGTAAGTATTGCCCGTTGTATCTTCAACTTGTGCTATAAAGTAAGCAGCATCATAATGATCATCCTCACCCATCAAAGTTAGATATTCACCAACTGTATGAATACCAGGAGTACCAGAAGCAGCAATATCAGTAGTCCTAGACTCTAGATTTACATGCTTAAGTTGATGTGTGTCAATACCTACATATGCTGCTGTACTGAGTCCAACAACAATAGTATTAACGGTACATGCAATACCCGTATGTGCCTGGAAGTCAACTTTAATGTCAGATCCTGAAATATATGGTACATAAGTTCCAAATCCAGAAGCTGAAACATATGCTCCCATATTAGTGGTTAATTGACCATACTCCATTACATCAACATTTGTTCCATCATGAATAATATTCAATTCTTCCATTTCCCACTCATTATGAGTAGAACCACTAATACTTGCTAAGACTTTTAGAGATCTATAAGTATAACCTATAGAAACTACATTTTCTTTTGCTCCACTAGCAATTTCAGTACTACTAGTAAAGATCTCTGCACAACCAAGACTTGTAGTACCAATTCCTAGGATAGTATCATCCAATCTATAAGAAATTGCTACAACATCATAGTCATTAACCTTATAGTTGTTTGGATACCATAGAAGTCTTCCATCTGTACCAACAATATTAAAGTCAAATGAACCAAGAGGATATACAGTTCCTGCTTGACCGTACTGGTTGATATATCCAAAGGAATTGTCATGAACCAGATCAACAATCATAATTTGTCTTTGACCCACATATCGCCTATCCCTTACATAGGTAATAAACTTCATTGCCTGGTTAGTATTCAATGGGAATGATAATGCAACGCTAAAAGGTGTTGCTCGTGGATGACTATTAAAGGATCCACTAAAATCATCAATAGAAAGAACCCTATTTCCAACAGACTCATAGTAATCTTGTAAGATTCTACTATTGAATATTATTTCATCAGAAATAGCTCCATCATTACGTGAATTCTCTTTAACTAAATCAAAATCATTAACACAATTTAAATTACCAACTCCATACATATCACTAATTGCTTCAAAGCTGGTTTGAGTAGTTGTTAAACCAACTGGCATGATAACACCAGAATCAATTGCATCAGTAGGTGTTTCTAATTGATAATCAGAGAATTTTCTAAATCCTGCAGTATGATTTGTTGATGATACAACATCATCCCAAGTATCATAAGTAACTCTTGATTTTAAGGAATATGAGAAGTTCTGATAATAAACACTATCTTGAACTCTCTGCATATTATCATTAATAAATCCAGAAGAAGTTTCCCAACCATTTTCTACTCTAGAAACTGGACCCAACTCTACAGTAGATGGGAAAGTTAAGATAGAGAAAGCTTCACCTTGAGTATTAGATGATTCTCCAACAATCTTATCACCAACTTCAAAATCATCAGCAGTAGATATCTTTAAAACACCAACTTTTGCATTCCAATCTTCAACAATTCCAACAGAATCTCCACCGGTAACAGTTTCTCCCTCAAGATAATCATTAGGTTTTAACTTAGAATTAAATAATGGGAAATATTTCTTAGGAATAACTCTTCCAGAAGAATTAGTTGTATCATATTCTCCAGGAACTTTTCCATCTAACATTGCTTCTGTTAAACGGTATCCAATGGTTCCACCAATTCCACCAAGATTTTGATCAAGACCATTAACTGTAAAGAGTTGATAGTTATAATCTTTGGAGTTATATCCAGATCCTGTAGATCCTATTCCAACACTTACTCCCTCAACTAATATTTGATCACCGACAGCAAATGGGAATGAGTTAGCAGTACTAAAACCAACATTTAAAGTAACAGTAACATCATTAGTATTGGTGTTAAAACCAACTGTGGTTATACCTACACCATTATCATTCTGCGTAGGGAGAAGAGTTGGAGGAGTATCATTTAAACCAAAAGTATTCTTCAGAATAGTAACATTACTATCCCCCAATGTATACTTAAGATCCACATCATTGACTAATTCATTAGTCTTTCCATCAAAAACAATCAATTTTGGTGCAGAAGAATATCCTTTTCCACGGGAAGTTATTCCAATGGATTCAAAGGACATGAAAGGACTAACATTAGCAATTACACCCAATCCTACATCAGGTCTTACAGTAGTATCTGTTGGGAAATTATATCCAATACTATTAAGTTTTGTTTTTGAAATTCTTCCTATATTACTACTTCCAATACTAACAATAGCACCAGCACCTACAGTACTCTTAATACTGGATATTCCTGGAAGTGAATAATAGTTTCTACCAGGATTACTAATTTCAAATTTAGTAATACCACCATATGCATTAGTGGCATTAGTCTCATAAGAAATTATAGTAGGAGCAGGAGTGTAGGAAGCTAACTCAGGAGTAGCAGCAAGACTATATGTAAAGGTATTAGTAGCACCTACAGCAATAGTTTGTAGTCCATTATAAACACTAGGTCTTACATTAAGTTCACTTCCAGAAGAAACTTCTTTATCTACAAAAGATTCTTCTTTAACTACTGGTAAATCACTTTGATATATTGGATCCAATTTATAATATAAAAGTTGAGGAATCTTCTCATTTACAGTTAGTTGAACCTTAGCATCAGCAGTTACACCCACCACGCCAGTTCTTGTAACCTCAAAGGATGAACTATCTCCCGTCTTATCCCATATCTCTGTAAAGTTCTCGTCAAGATAGAAATTAAGTTCAAATGCGGAATAATTAGTTGATTGATTAACATATCCCAAAGATGAATCAGAAAGATCAAAAGTTACTGTGGAATTCTTATATACAACTAATTGAGGATTAACTGGATTAATAGTTCCATCAGATGCACTTGTGATACCAACAATTGGTGGTTTCAATTGTTGAGAATTATAGTAATTGTTAGTTAACTTAAATGTATTATTATCAACTCTAACTACAAAATAAACACCATTATCCGAAAGTCCAGCAGAAGGAGTTGTAGCAGTATGAATAATCTTTTCACCACCAACAAATCCATGATTCGCGATAGTTATAGCATTAGTTGAAGTATTAACTCCAGCAGCAATAAATGCCTGAGGATTAACTATAATCCTTCTATTATAATCATTATACTTAACGGTATTAATTCCTGTATTGGATGGATTAACATCTATCCACACTTCATTGGATCCTTGCAATCCATGACTTGAAGCTGTAGCAACAGTAACTAAATTTCTAGTAACCTCTCCAGTAATAGGAGTATAGTTAGTTTTAAAACTGTGATAAACCCCTGTTCCGAGTCCAGTAAAGAACATTGTTGAAGAACTTTGTTCTGTACTTGCAATACCAACAAAAGTACCAGTGGAACCTACACCAACTTTGACTGTTGATATACCCAATATATCTTCATTTATTTTTGCAACATAAAGAGTTTGTTGATCTTGTAAAGTGGTAATCTCCGTACCTGCTTCTGTATTAAACATAACAGATAGTCCAGCACCCACATTAGCAGAATAAGTGAGTTTATCTCCCGTTTCTAATCCATGACCTCTAATATAAAGTCCTCTTGTTGGAATGAAAATTTCACTTAATCCAGCACCAGGATTTGAAAGTGGTACAGTATATCCTGCACCAACACTATTCCAAACACCCGAAACAATTCCAGCAACCGCGCTCTCTGTTCCAATAGCAACCGTATTAATAGGATCCCAATACAGTTCTTTATTAGTATCGGCAGGAGGAGAAGAAGTTGACTTAAATCCAGCATTAACAGCTAATACTCTAGACTCTAATGTTAAAACGGAAGTAACGGTATGAGCCCATCCTATACTATTTGCACCTTCATTATAACCTCTTATAGCTCTGATTCTAGAGAAATGTGGTTCAACATTTAATATTTTAATTTGCTCTGTTCCAATACCCAGAATATCATTCTCTGCTATGTTAGAGAGATCTCCCGTCATATTGAAATAAGTAACTATTCCAGTTACACCAACAGTTCCTATTCCAGAAGAAGTAGTACCTAATCCAGTTAAAGCAAATGTAGTAGTGGTAATACCTACCTTATAAGATCCTTCAATTTCAGATGAAGTTGTAGATAATCCACTAATATTAATAATATCCCCATCTTTGAATCCATGAGGAGTTGATGCAACAAGATTATATTCACCTTCTTGTTTACCTTGATAAATTTCTAACCCCGTAATAGTACTAGTTGCTACACTAACACTACTTACGGTTTTGCCCAAAACTCTAGAAACTTCAATTGATGCACCACTTCCATCAGTTCCTGTTTCATCTAATTTTATCGAATCACCAACACGATATAAATCTCCACTAGTACTAAATCCAACACTCTGAATAGTTCCTGGACTTACAGCTTTGATATCTATAGTTTGTTTTAATTTATTTGGTAGAGGAAGGTAATCATATTCCAAAGAACCTTCCATCAAATTATATGGGTCGGTATTTCTTAACCAAGAAGTACCTTCTAACTTCGCACTTTCTTGATTAGACAATACCGAATAATTATACTTATTGGGTATAGACTTATAACTATCACCAATCAAATATGGGAATTCTGGTTTTCTGTATTGTGCAAACGGACCTGTAGAATCTGCTGTAATATTATTAATAGTAGCAAAGTATGCATATGTACCCTTCGGAAACTCAGGAGTAAAGCAAAACCTTCCATTCTTTTCATCAAGATAAGTTTCATCACTTACTCTAGTATACTTATAATCTTCAACAAAGAAACCTTCAGGGAAAACTGTAGTAGGTGGTCTATTGTCTTTTAATTTTATAACATAACTAGACTTCATTGCAGCAATGATTCCACCCGAATCAGAAACATATCCATAAGGACCGTAGATTGGATTACCATCATAAGCCCATCCAATTATTGGAGAGTGATCTTCAGAAGCAACTTCCACACTAGAAACTCTTCTTAAATCAGATTTTCCATATAAAACATCTCCATCTGCATTTCTAGCATACATTGCTTCCCGCAGTTTTCTAGGAGCATAAAGATGAGTGTATTGAAGTCCAAAATCAGGATTAATACCCTTTGTAATAAACCCATCATCATCAGTAAAAGTAGTAAGATTTTTCTGAACTAGGTTTATTCTCCAACTTTCTAATATTGAATTAAACTTGGCTCCACTGCCTGGGAAAAGGACCGTCATGGAGGTTTCGTTGGATGTATAACCAGTTCCACCCTCGATCACGTTAACCGCTGTTATAGCGCCATCTGAGAGGACTGGTGTAACAACTGCACCCACACCATCACCAGTGATTACTATATCTGGTGGTGCTTGATATGCAGTACCAGCATTTAACACTAATACTTCACTAATTTGTCCACCAACAATAACTGGTTGCAACTGTGCATTAGCAGCTGCTCTTAAGGTAATTTCTGGTTGGCGATCAAAATTAACAATCTCGGAAGATCCATATCCAACACCTTTATTTTCTAAATGAACAGATGTTGCACTTCCTCGGAATACTGGTTGAACAATTGCTTCAAAAGTTTCAGTTCCTATAGAAGATATTCCAACTTTACCAATTAAAGATACTGTAATAGGTTGGTAATTAAAAATATGTGTCCCACTTCCACTAGAAGTTAAATCTACATAAACTCCATGGTCATAATCTGTTGTATTTGTACCCCCAACTCCAGCATTCGCAAGTTTGAAATTATTATTATCTACAACAATAACTTTATACTGATTAGACGAAGAAAGTCCACCAATCTCAGTTCCAGTAGATTCATATGTTATAATCTCTCCATTAGCATATCCATGCCTATCAATATTAATAGAATTCTTAGAAGTACTAATTCCACCCTGAACTGTTGTTAATTTTTTATTTTGATAACCAGATCCACTATTAGTAATATTAATCGATTCTAATACCGACTTCTGCTTATAAGATTTTAATCCGTGCTGACCAAATCCATATGCAGTTAAATTTACAGTATTAATTCCGGCAATGGCATCACCTTCATTCTTATGAAGTTTAACAGTATAATCATCTATTGTATGAACATGATAAACAGAATCTGTAACAATTCCTGCAACTCCCTGCAGGTTATCAGTTATATAAATTACTTTTTCTGCATTTTTAAATTTATGATATGTACTAAATCCAATTGTATTAGATACCAAACTAACACTAGTTGATACTCCTTCAGCATTAAATAAAGGTTCATGAACCTTTGACTTCATATTAACAAAAGCAGAAGCTCCTTCACCATTACCACCACTAATCTTGATATTTGGAGTTTCCTCATAATCAAAACCAGGACTTATAACTCTAATTTCTTTTAATGATCCAGTAAGACCAACATATCCTGTTGCACCAATTCCTGTTGCATCAGAGATGTTTAAAAGTGGAGGAGTACGTAAATCATAGTTAGATCCTTCATCAACAACTTCAATTTCCTCAATAGATCCATATCTAACAAGGTCAGTTGACTTATAATTTAAAACTTCAACACCGTTAACCAAAATTCCAGTAAAACCTGGTTCAGTCTTTACAACTTCCCCATCATTATTAGGAGGATTAACCTGTCTTAAAATTCTTTGAGATTGTAAATTCTTATCTTTAAATTGATATGGTTTGAGTATATTATCATTTACAACAGTATTATCACTTGCAACAGAAACAAATATTCCATTATAAATGTTAGTCCTACTCTTAGCCAATTTTATGGTTGTAGTACTTCCTTCTATTCTCTTAACAAAATAAAGACCTTCATCAAATAACTCAGATTCGATTACAGTTCTTGTTGTACTCTCAAGAGTAACAGGATCTATATAAGTCTGTTGAACCCTTTGAGCAATATACTGAACCGCATCACCCGTTCTAAACCCATGATCTGTAGTTGTGGTTATCTTAAACTCATCTCCACTAAAAGATCCACTGAATGTAATAGCTCTATCAGTTGTATTAAGAGCTTGAGCATTATAAGAAGGTATAGATGGAGAAGCAATTAATAAATTCTCACCATCTTTATAAGTATTTGAAACATTAGTTGAATATATGTCTACTCCAGCAAACTCATTAGTTAGTGCTTTTAATATATTTCTCTTTAATGTATAAGTAGCATCAATAGTAAGTTCTCCCTGCCCTCTAATAACAACAGTTGTCCCAGAAGTAATATCAACTACAGTAGTAGCTTTAGGAACTCCATCAGGTCCAATAATTGATGCAGAATCTCCAATTCTAAAATACTGAAGTTTATTTAAATTAACTTTATATGTCCAGTCAGAAGCATCAAGTAATACTATACTAAAAACTTCATAAGTTGGACAAACATTATAGAACCAATCTCTAGATTTAAATTTCTGATCCTTAATACCTAAAGTCTTAATTCTTGCAGTATCATGTCTTGAATAACGATAGGTATTAGTAGGGTAATTAAGTTTACTTAATACATTATTAATTTTTACCTTAATAGTTTTAGATGCATCGCCAAAAGCCGCACCATATGCATAAGTATCAATACCAGCATTACTCTTATCGGTAATAATCCCAACTACATTGGTAACTCCAAAGAATTGACTTACAGATTTAGAAGTATAAGAAACAATTCCAGTTGTATTGTCCTTATAAGAAACTTCCAAATTACCGGAATGAGCAAATCCTACAGTTGAATCAACATCAATAAAAGATTGTCCAATTGCAACATCTCCAATTACCTTAGTTTTGGAATGAACAGTAAAAGCACCATAAGTTGCACCATCAACTCTAGCATCTCTATTATATCCAGCATCAAGACTTAACTTATAATAAGTCTCACCAATACCAACTTGAATCTTTTCTATATTAGTAACAGGTCCATATGCCTTTTCAATAGTCCCATAAGCATCCTGATATAAAGTTGCTTGCTCCAAATCCGTCGGATCGCCATCATATGCTTCAACTACCAAATCATTAGTGATTCTATAATTAGCATTAGAAGGGGTAAAGAGAAAATCTCTTGGTCTTATAATTTCTACATTTTCATTATACAGTGCTTTAAATAAAATCTCAAAAGATTTATCAGTACCTTTGCTTGTATAGAAATCTTTTGATTGTTTAATGAAAATATTTTGATCTAAATCTTCAGATAATTTTCTATCTTGGAATCCTGGTACTAACTGCTTCTTAACTTTTAATAAAAACTCTTTAAGGAATAAAGAACTTAAGTTCTCAATTTTAACACCATCACGACTTCTTTCTCCTGTTGTTGCATCAAAAAGATTTCCTTCGTGTGCAGCAGCTGTTGTTTCCTCAAAAACAAGTTGTTCTGGATCTGCTTCTTTCTTATAAGCAGAGATTCCAGCAAATCCTCTAATACATCCAGTAAAAGAACTATCAGTTTTTCCAGTATAAGTTATTATCTCATTATCAATCTTTAGTAATCCATAAGAATCTGGAAATCCCTGCGTTCCTGTAGGAATTACCTGAACGGGAATAGTTGTATCATATTGTGTAATGTCAGCATTTAAAGTTGTATAATCAACACGACTTGTTTGTTCTTGAACTTTAATATATTGATCAATATTTTGAATCAGATCAATAGGAGCACTTTTAAATTCCTGTGCAATATAATATGACTTTAAAAATTCCGAAATTAGTGGAAAATCATCCCTGACATAAGCAGGAAGTTGATTCTGTACTATGTTACTAAATTGGACTCTTTTTTCTGACATTTTATGATCTATTTCTTAGTAAGTTGTGACGACAGTTTTTCCATCAACGGATGATACAGCATATTGAGTAGTTCCTGGAGTAGTAGATACATTACGACCACCAGAACGTACTAAAGTTCCATTTGGATAACTTGATGTCACAATATAGTTCGATCCAGAAGGATCAAGTCCAGAAGCAACTTCGTCCACAACAGTTTCAAACGTACTATTACTTATATCTAGTTGCAAATAAAGATCCTGCAATCCAATAACGTCATTTGAATAAGGACTTGCTTGAACCTCAATGATTGTTTGCCCATCCTTTATTTTTCCACTTGTAATATTAATTGGATTCAATGTTATAACTCCTTCTGCATAATCAATAGTTCCGGCATTTCTTTTAACGATAGTAGGACTAGTTGAATTTATACTTGGTACAGTAAACAAGAATAAAGATCCAGTTTCTCTATTTGTATTCGGCAAATCGCCAATATAAACAGGATCAGGAATTCCAGCAGCATAAAATGCAGAAGTTTTAATATTATATCCATCCATACTCTTAATATGGAATCTATTTCCAAATCCAATTGAATATTCTGCAAAAGTATTCAATGCCACTCTCATATCTCTTCTCATATCAATTGTGGTGATATTAGAAGTAATACCGTCTTGACTTTGATCAATTACATTCAAGAATTTACTGTATTTAAATCTTGCTCCATATCTATTTAATTCAGTTGATTCAGCATACTTATTTGCATTATTAATAACCACAGTTTCCACTTCAGCTGCTGAAGGTGCCAAATTACTGTTATAATACACTTTTGAGTGTGCTTCAATGAACAAATACTTCAAATCAAGGATTTCTGGAACAATTCCTGCTACAGCATATTTCTTTAACCTCATTTTGATGTTTTCTTTAACCAAATTTGGTAAAAAATCGCCTGATTTCGGTTTTATACTGATAAAGACCTTTCCATATTGAGGAGGAATAAGATCTTCACCTCCAAAAACGGAAATTGACTCTGTTTCTGGGTAAATTCTAGTAGGAATTAGGGTTTCATAGTCATTTGCAGTTAAAGTGCGATTTTGAGCTGCATATATTTTAGGTGCAAATTTCTTAACTGAATCAATAGACTCAATTGATTGTCCACCGGAAGAAGGTAATCCAGTAGTTAATAAAGAAACACCAGATGTTACATTATATTCAACACCATTTCTAGTATATGTCAATTTACCAGCAAATTGGAAATTATTGACTCCATTACCAGTATCTCCATTATTAACAATATAATCAGCAACAACAAAGTTTCCTTCGTCTAATTTATTACCGAAAATACCATCTCCAAAGAAAATTTCATATCTTTCATCTTCAACTTCTTGTAAATAATAGACTTTACTCTCACCATCTATATCAAATAAGTTAGATTGGTAATCATACTTAGTTTCTGCCGTTGCAAATTCATTAGATCTTACATTTACCTTTAATAACTTGGTATCAATGCCGGAATTTGGTAAAATAAACTTCTGATTTGGGTTATTTGCCGAATGTGTGAAGGTAGATTGTAAAAGTGTACCTTCATATATGTAAATATCGTTAAAATTCGCAACATTATCTGCAACTGGGACTGTAATATCCTCACAAATTGAGAAAACTAGTGAAGTATTGCCAAAAGTACCTGCTGTTGCTGCTACAGGACCCTTTTTAAGGGTAATTGAAGAGGGTGTTGGAGTAATATTTGAGCAATCTACGAAAAAAGTGACTGTGGCTCTTGCTGCAGTCCTTGAACGAGGTAAATATCCGATGTTTCTTGCCAGTGCAACCACATTTTCCCTTAAAGTTGCACTATCAATGAAACATTCATTGGCAACCATGTTAGCATTATAAGAAGTAATGTAAGTATTATATGCTAATACGTCTAAAATTGATGATAAATTAGATCCCTCAAAATTATAATCCGTAAAATTTGAATTGGATTGTAAATATTCTTTGAGAGTTGTCTTAACCTGGTCAAAATCCAGGTTAGCAAAGTTAACTAATGGCATTTTATCTGGATGGTTGCAAAACGAATTCTAATTGTTGTGGCAGAACATCTGCACCTATGACTTCATATGTAATTGTACACTCATATGCATTATTATCGGGGTCTGGAGTAGCGTCTACATCGATTAATTTCACCCTTGGTTCCCAAGTATTAATAGATTCTCTAATTTCATCTTCAACAATACCACCTGTAATGTCATCTATATTCTCAAAAAGCGATCCTGAGATCTTTGATCCAAAATCTGGTTCAAAAAACTTCTCTCCAGGAAGGGTAAATACAATATTTTTTAAAGAACGAGCAATTGCATTCTCATTTTTAAGTGCAATAAGGTCATCAGTCAGAGGATTTGACTGAAATGTCATACTAATGTCCTTAAAACCTTGACTGACTCGTTCGAGAGGCATTGAAACTACACAAATATTAGTTATTTATTAAGTCTTTTTACGTTAAGTCAGAGAAGCATCGTCATAGTCCAAGCCTTCATAGAAATCATCGTCTTCTAACTTCTCATAAAGGTCATTTTGCATCCTTGTATCGCGTTTTTTAGGTGTTATAGCGTCATTTGATATCTCACGAAGCATTTTTTGGTGTTGATGGTTCGCTAAATTGTCTAAAAAGTCGTTCATTTCTTTAAATCGCAGTAAAAAAGGACCCAGAAGGGTCCTATTATTTATTTTCCTTGTCCTCGATACCTTTTCTTAGTTTGATTTCGAGAAGTTGCGGAATATTTAGTGTGTTTTCCTGTTCCCTGGCGAGTTTTTTTCGGTTTCGCCTCTACATATGAAGATCCCATCAGACCTCCGCCTATTTTCGCCATTAAGTAACCTCCAGATTAGCGAGTTTTTTCGCCACGGATTCCTCCGAGGCACGAATACGGTACTTTACTTGATCTCTTCGAGAGAGTTCGGTGAGGATCTCAGAAGAGAGATCCCATAATTCACTAGATGCTCGATGTTTAATCGGCCAGTGAGTGCGTTCTTCCACAAGTTTCCTCATTTTAAATAATACGAGTTTTTTCGTGTCCCACTCTTATCCGAGGATCGCACCAGATTTCATCACCCTGCTCTTTAGCATCTAAACAGAAACTAACGTCCTCTCCACACATATCCTGGACTGCGCCAGATTCGAAGACCTGCATCTTAGGAGCAAACCAAGGATACTCAAGTTCTTCAAAAACACCTTTCTTAATCATCACCCAACCAAACCCAGTGTAATCTACAGTAAATGGTTTCTTACGCTTAGCCATAGAATCAACAGTCTCATGATTCATAACTCCACCATTACTGCGGAAATCATCTTCCTCTAACCAATGTGCGACAGATGTAGTTTTACCATCCTCAGTCGCATACCATCCAGCACTAATACGACGGTCTTCGTCTGGATTCTCAGATGGACATGCTACATCACATAACTGCCAGAACTTGTTAGTGTCAAAGACAATATCCGAGTCAATCCATAATTGCCAATCATATTGTAGTTTACCATCCCAAGGTATCTGCTTAGGACCACGTAATACATTTGCACCAAGACACTTACATCTTGCGAAGTTAACCATAGAAGAATAGTCTTGAGAGATCTGTATACTCATTCCATTTTGTACCATGTCAAAACATAACTGTACAAAATTTTTGAGGAACGTATAACTACAACCTCTTCCAGGTAGACAGAATACTATTGTCTTACCTTTCATTCTTGCTTTAATAGCAGCAATATCCCAATCTTCCTTTTTAGCAACTTTGGGAGTATTGGCTTTAACAGTAAATCCTTTTGCCATAATTGTTTAGTACCTTCAATTCAATTATACACTGATATATGTATAGTGTCAATGTAAATTAATAGTGTTCGGTTAATAAGAAGGTTCTAAGTTATCATCAAAGGTGCCATTCCCGCCGCTCACTGTATCTGCTGGGCATTCCACAAATGATAAATCTTCTTCTGTATAATCTGTCTTCATTAACCCAACTAATGCTTTGAGTTCCGCCCATTTTACATTAAATTCTTCTTCCTTTAAACACGGATATAAACACACATTCTTTGCGTAGATATGATAAATGGTTTCGTCCTTCATTTTTATTGGGCGATTTTTTTATATAGGGAAAAAGGTAATAAGGGGTTTTTATATGGCCGGGATTTTTTATTTAGCTCTCGATTTGTCACCTCTGTAGGTTAGGGTTGTTAGCTTTTTTAATAACGGCATCGCACAACGCATCGATATACATAAGGGCGCAAATCACTGCCATCCAGACTGTTATTTAAGCATCACACGGTTAGTGTTACTTAAGGGCTGCTAATTTAACTGCGTTGAGTGTTACATAGTGCGTGTACAGTTCTTTATACTTTATATCATAACATAAAAAGGGCAGAGTGTCAATAACCCTGCCCTAATATACTATTCAGTTTGTGTTACTTATGCTTCAGAAGCTTCCTCCACAAAACTATCAATTACCTCTAGCAATTCGCGCCCAGTTGTTGCTTCTTCTAGAGCAAAAAATAGCGCATCTTCATTAATAGTAACTGTCATCAAATTAGACCTAGTAGGGTGTTACACTAGTAGGACACTTTATACGTCCCCCTTTATAGTAACTGTAAGCCCACTAAGTTATTACCAACTGACAGGATTACTCAGGTCTTCAGTAACACTTTCCACAGACTCATTATCCTGTAAATCTAATACTTTACGCCAATCAATTTGCTTAGGATTAAAGTCATCTAGTACTGTAATATCCAACGTAATTCTATACCTTTGTGCTGTACGGTTGTAGTAAGAAACTGCCATTGGATTGTACCTACTAAGTGTTACTATGGTATCATAACATATCTGAGATTAACTGTCAATTATTG
>VTLG01007612.1_pt1 | contig 39793 bp, 25 predicted proteins | sample 4694571 | NCBI WGS metagenome assembly VTLG01 (sample SAMN12604809, study PRJNA352737) | marine metagenome | biome: ENVO:00000447; feature: ENVO:00000209|ENVO:00000569|ENVO:01000036; material: ENVO:00002151; isolation source: viral sequences binned using virsorter ... | reverse complement strand
TGATTACATTCTTAAGAAGCAATTGAGTCTTAAGAATATCATTGAATATATTAGAGAATCTCTTCCTTAATCTACCCACAAACTTACTAAACTTAACTTCATCTCTTAGAATTTCTGATGATCTTCCCAAATTAAAACCACCATCTCCACCTATTCTAGTAGGAGGAACATTAAGTGCCTTATAAAGTTTCTCTTGGAAATACTTAATATCTGTGATTTCTCCTAAGTTTTGACCACCTGGTAATGTAGTAATCTCGGTTCCCCTACCACCTTCTCTTCTAGGCAACCAAAAATCTTCCAACATAGACATATATTTCTTATCATCTCTGATTTCACCAGTGTCTGCATTATAAACCATCTTATTACGATACCTCATCATCACATCTCTGAGGTATTGTTCTGCCTTAACCTTAGGTAAATTACCTACGTCAATGTAGAAAATTCTTCTTTCTGGTGCTCTTGATAGTCTATAGATAACAAGACTATCCTCAATCATCCTGAGTTGATTGACTGCTTTGATTGCTTTGTGTAAGTATGATAAGGTTGTTCCTTTGTTTCTATCTACTAATCCACTAGTGCAATAAGCAATAGAATCCCTAGTCATCTTAATTCCTTTATTACCACCAGTCATGGCAGATGGCATTTGAGATGGGAAAGTAGACTTAGGACTGTAAACAAAATACTCTTCAATCTCAGGAAATTCATATTCCATAGGATTGTCGTTATTAATATTAGCTAATCTAACATCTTTATCTTCTTTCTTTTGTTGTCTAATATATCGAATTTTCATTGCATCGATATATCTTAATTCTACTATTCCTTCTTCTGGTTTCTTTAAATCAATTACTTTATGGTAATGAATTCTACCATCTATATACCAATTTCTATAAATTTCATGTGCCTTCTTATCAAAATCTAGAAGGTCTTTAACTGCTTTAAACTCTTCTCTAATTCTAGTCTTAATACCATCAGATGCATTGAGATTATCTAAATCAATTTCTACTGGAGAATCATTAGTATCTGAAACAATTGCTTCCTGTATAATATCTTCAATAGCACTATCACACTCTGGGTGTAATGCCATCTCCCTATATCTTTTTATTAATTCAAATTCAGTTCTATAAACGCCTTCAATATCTACATATTGACCAAAAAAACCACTAGTTAAGTAGTGGTCCGATCCGTCAGCATTATTCTGAGGAATCGGAGATACCACACCTGGTGGTATCTTTTCCGTATCCTCTATTGAAAATCCAAATAACCGTGCCATTATTAAAAGTTAACCTTTATGTTTTATTTATTAAGCTCCAGCACCTGCCCTTTCAGGATAGTAGTATTGAACCTTAAAGGTAACTCCAAATTCTTGGATAGTGTCACCTGTGTCATATGACAATTCTAACGCATCTACTGTTGTAGGCCAAATATCTACGAACTTATATTGAGCAAGAATGTCACTATCAGTAGCAGGGCTGTTAGCTGCTTGTTGACTAGCAATATTTCTACCAAGTTGATAGACTGTTGCTTGACCCATGTAAGATGAAGGATCAGTTAAACCTGATGAATCACCATACTGAGCAATGTTCTGAGCCCATGCTTCAAATGCTCTTCTATGTCCGAAATCTGTATCATTAATTACTGTTACACTCCAGTCATCAACTGTTCTGTCTCCAGCAACTTTTAATGTACGTCCTCTAAAAGGAACATCAATATTACCTACATTTGATGCAGGAAGAGATGCTGCTTTACATAAAAATCTGAATCTGTCTCCATCAAATTCACCACCACCATCACCTTGAATACCAAGGTCTACACCATCTGGGAAGTTGACTTGAACCTCAAACAGATTGGGACGAACACCGCCCCCAATCAGTTTGGATTTGAATTGAGAAATAGTTCTCTGTGGAATTACTGCCATTTTTTAAAATCTCCTTTTGTTATTTAGATTTAATAAGTTAAACTCGACCTGCTACTTCTTCAAAGCTAACACCAGTTCTGGTGGCAACAAATGTAAGAGTAACATAGTTGATTGACTTGGCAGGCTTCAGGAAGATGTCTGCTCTGAATTCATTATTATCAATAATATCAGGAGTGTTGTTTGTCTCATCACAAATGACTAGGAACCCATAGAGTCCTCTCTTAGCTTCCACATCTCTTAGATATGGTTCAACAATATTAACAAAGTTTGCTCTTGTTACTTGATCATTGAGTTCAAATAGTTGTGCTTCTGCTGCTTTCTGTAATGCTTGCTCAATTGTTAGGAATAGTCTTCTAACATTGATTCTATCAAATGCAGATGCATAACCCAAACCAGTCTTATCTCCAAAGAGCATAATACCAACACCAGGTTGATTAACTATAGAGTTAATTCTTAGTGGATAAAGTTGATCTCTTTGTGCTTTGTCTGGTGTATAAGCAAGTTTAATTGCATTATTCAAGATTCCTCTCTGCTGACCAGCAGGTGAGAACCAAGGATATGCATTAACACTTGTTCTTACCATCAATCCAGCAACGTCTGCATTAGTTGGAATCCAACGGAATGCATTATTGAATCTATCATATGTGTACTTGTAACCAGTATCAAATACAGCATAAGATGATGATGCTAATGAACTATAGAATTTAATAATATTATCTGTCTGTGTATCTGTATTAGTTAAATCTACAACGTCTGCTCTATGAGGTGAAATAACTGCCATGCAGTCTTTTCTTGAACCAGCAATAGAAATTAATCTACCTGCTTTTGCTTGAGATTGAGCCTTATCAGTAAGACCAGGTCCCATTAGTAGATAATCTACAGCAATTTCATCCTTATTCTTAAAGAGATTGTAAGATGTAATTAGATTACCTAGAGTTGCTGCAGATCCACCAGTGGAAGAATAATCTGATCCAGCAGTCAATGTGTAAGTATCATTTCCTATAGCACTGAAAGTGATTCCCTGTGTATTTCTATCCCAAAGTCCATTAGCAGAGGTGATAGGAGTATATCCAGAACTAAAGTCAGTTTGTGCTACAAATCCATCTGAACCATCTGAAGGATTATCTCCAACATAAACATACTCAGAATAGAGTGATAAGTAATCCTTATAGTATATCTTCTGTGGTGCATTTTCTGAAGAAACTGCATCTTTTGCCTTGGAAAGATTTAAACTCTTCTCAAGAACATTACCCTGTATACCTGTTACATCTCCAAGATCATCTACAACAACAACGTGTAATCCATCATTCTTAGATGATCTATCTGCTGCCCACTGTGATGTATCTGGTCTAGGTGAAATTGATTTCCAATATACTGTTGAGTTTGTCAATCCAAGTGTTTGTTGATCATACCAGTCTTTAACATAGTTTGAACCACTTGTTGTTGTAGTAGCTATACCAACAGCACTAGCATTTATAACACTAACTTCATTTCCTTGAATAAATGATCTTGCTTGATCACCTTGAGCATAAGTTACTGCAGTTGAAACTCCAGCAGTAGTAACTCTTTCTACAACCTTTACATCAATAGTAGTTTCTCCAATACCTGTAATAATACCTTTAAGATATCCAGTAAAGTTTGAAGTATCACCCGAACCAGCAACTACTTGATTAGTAAGTGGAGTTGTAAGACCAAAACCAACTGTAACACCAGTAGTAGCTCCTATTGCAATTGTCTGATCTGCTTTGTTATCAATAACACAAACTTTAAGATTGTTTGCCCAAGTACCAGGAGTTTTAGCAGCATAACCATATGTCTGACCTACGCCAGCATAGTTTGCCACATAGTCATCATAACTCTTAATCTTAAGATCAGTAACTTGTGTTTGATGACTTCTGCTACCATTAGCATTAACTAGATCGCTATCATCAGTTCTTACTACTTTTAGAACTCCTCCATATGTTAAGAAAGAAGCTGCACTCATCCAATATTCATACTGGGCATCAGTACCAATTGGTTTTCCGAATGTATTAATTAATTGGGTTTCTGTAGTGATGTCAGTTGGTTCATCGATAGGTCCAATTGTAAAAGGACCAGCAATTGCGCCAATGTTATCTAATACATTTTCTGCTCTCCCTACAGTTAAATCAACCTCCCGAGTCAGTACTCCAGGAGATAATTGAGGAGTCGCCATGTTGTCTTTCTCCGAGTCTCAGTTTATCTGAAAATATTTATTGTTTTCGATGTTTTCATTGGGGAAACAATGCATGAACACTACCAATCTGGGTAATTCCAATCTACTGATTTGTTCTTTCTATTCTTAACTATTCTTCTTACAGTGCATAATTTACACTCATAAGAATAAGAAGATGCTAATGTTCCTCTATTTTTACGAATTAAATAAAACCCATCTATTAAATTTTTAGTCTCCCCACATACCCTACATTCTCTATCAGAAAGTAATAAATGACCTAATCTTATCTGTTTATCTAATTCCACTACCTATATTCCCACATATAAGATTTATCACCATATTCATCAGCAATAAAATCACCTGGATTACCATCTAATCTATCTAAACCTAAAGTTCCATTATCCATTGTCGTCCAAACATCTCCTTGATCATCTACAAAGGTATCATCATCCAATCCATCCATAATAAAACCAAATGGAGACATATCTTGTTCTATCTGGTTCTTCTGCTCTTCATACAATCTCTTTCTTACATCTTGGTCAGTAAGTTCCTTAAAATAATCCTGTGCTACTAACCATGCATAAATGACAAGGCACATAGCAAGGTCATCATTACATCCTTCTTCTGCCTCAAAGGAGTTATGTTTTTGAATAAAAGTAGTTAATTCACTTAATATCTCATAGTCTTTAAAAGTAACTTTATCTTCTTCTATTAGAGTCTTTAAGTTAAGAGAACCAACCTTCTTAACAGTCTTAGACATCTTAACTCCTAATTGAGTCTTTTTACCAGAGAATCCTTGACCTACAACTTGACCTGCTCTACCACGCATAGAACACATCAATAGATTTTCATACTCTAGATCAAAGTTGAGAATAGCAGCAACTTGGTCTCCTACATCATTTACCTCACATAAAATGAAAGCATCATTATAACTCTTTGCTACTTCCCATATAACATTAGGGAATATCATAGGTTTAATTTCATTATTTCTAAACTTAGCAACTACCTTATGAGGGAACTCTGTAATATCAATAACAACAAAAGCAGAATAATCTCCTCCCACTCCTCTTGCTACATCAACAGTTATTACATAATCATGATCTTCTTGACATGCTTCATATACATCTAATCCAGCACTTCTAGTCTGCGGTTCATCATATACTAGTGCTCTTAACTTACTAGGAGAAATAAGAGTATCAACAGATCCTAAGAACTCACACTCAAACTCAACCTTAAATTGTGCTTCTGATGTGTTAGCAATAGTAGATGCTTTCCACTTCTCATCCCTACCAGGAACTTCACTCCAATGAACATCAGTGGGAACATATTCATTCTTACCTCGTTCAGCATCATGCCACAACCTATAGAAGTGGTTCATACCATGAGGGGTAGAGACTATAATAACTTTAGTGCTCTTACCTGAGGTAATAGTAGGATAAACTGAACTGAAGAATGAATCAGCAATATGGTTAGGAACAAAAGCAAATTCATCCAAGAATAGGATGTTGAATGACATACCCCTAACTGCAGATGCAGAAGTAGAAGCAGCAAGAATCTTAGAACCATTCTCTAATTCTAGACTTCCTCTGTTCCAAGATATGATACCTTGTTGCATCCACTTAGGCAAATTCTCATAAGCAGTCTGCAATCTACCTAGCAGTTCTCTAGCAGTGGCTGCTTTGTTAGCTAGTATACCTACATTGACACTATCATTAAACACAACATAATGAAGAAGATAAGATACACAAGTAGTAGACTTACCTGTCTGTCTAGGCATCTTACAGATGTTAAACCTAGACTCATGGAAATTCTTAATTAACTTCTCTTGAAAGTGATATGGTTTGAAAGGTGTCAGACCTTCATCCAAACTAACAATCTTAACGTATTTTTTAGCAAAATAGATAGGATCATTTCTACAAGCATAAAATTCAAGTATTTGCTCTTGAGTAAACTCTTGAGCTACATTCGCTTTTTTTAGGTTGGGATTACCTAGATAAATGTTGTCTGACATAATAACCTCCTACATCATTTCATACTTTCCAAACTTTTTGTCATGCTCCCTAGTCTTTATAGTCATATCTATAATCTTTTCTAGATTTTCAACTTTCTTTTTCAATTCTTTATTTTCTGCCTCCGATTTGGAGGAGTGGTTCTCCTTGGTCATAGTTTGAAACTTGGTAAGACCAGAGTTTAGCTCCAGGATATACTTTCTCTACTTGATCCAGAACTTCTCTGCGTGATGGTTGCTTGACTGAAGGGAAAAACATTTTTATCATGTAGCCTTTGCCTCTCCATCCAAGATACACGTCGATAACATTTCCTGTGCGTGCTTTGAGTTGAGTCGCTTCTTTAATACTTCCTTGACGAAACTCCTTAAAGGAAATCATTACCATAATACATCATTTACCTTTATATTTAGCGATCTATTGCGGTTGAGAAGACTTTGAAGGTAGTAGAAGTAGTAGAAGAAGCATATCCTATAAGTCTTAACTTACCACTACTAATATCTGTATTATATGTTGCTATTCCTGTTGGTTGATTGATAGTTCCATATTCTGTCATATATGTATTTGTGTCATCATGAATAACATTAATAGTTGTCATATTAAAATTAGAACCTTGAGTTGCTTGTATTTGATAAGTAGCAGATCTATAAGCAGTAGTAAGTCCAAGAATAACTACTCCACTAGTTGAAGTAACAGTTGTAGAAATTCCTCTTATTTCTCCAATAGATGTATCAAAAGCAGTAGCAGTTACAACTCCAACAAAATTAGCATTACCACTAGCATCAGCAACTTTACTACCACCAACTTCAATAGTATTAGTAGAAGCATTTATAGTAATTCCAGTTCCAACATTTAATTTATTAGCATCACCATCTATAGTAATAGATGAAGATCCTACAGTAAGAATACCAACTATGGTGGCATTACCAAGGATATTCATATCCTTTCTACCAGTAATAATACCAATAGAATCTAAATTCTTTATATTTTCTTGAGTGGTTATTCCACTTACAACAAGATTAGATAATGTAAGATTGGTTCCTTCACACCACTCTGCTAATTCTGAAGGAGAACCAGATAGAGCAGTACTAGCAATACCAACCCATCTAGAATTATCACCATCATATATCAACAAATCATTGTTGGTAGAATCAAAATTTACATCATCAAGGTCTTTGATGAATCCTGCACCACCTCCACCAATGGTATATAACTGCTGCTCTACTCTATTAACAAAGAGTCTGTAATTTGCTGCTAAGTCTTGAAGAGTAGCAAACTTTTGATCTCCTGTTGGAGTAAGAGGATCATTACCTTGCTTCTCTTTAGGATCAGGAGCAATAGGTCTTGCGGGATCTGTTCCAGCAGCATACTTAGCATAGTCTTCTTTTAATACTTCTTGCTTACCTTTTATATCCTCAACAATCTTATAAAGGTCTGCAATATTAACAGTATGAGATTCTGCCTTATCTCTTAACTTCTTAATATCCTTATCATAGTATTTTACTTCTGGAAGATTAGCAACTTCTTCTTTCAATCCCTTAAAGTAATTTCTAATTTCTTTATTAGAATCACGATACTTACTATTAGACTCATCTATCTTCTTCTCAATATTCTGTTTTGCTTCATTCAGTTTACTTAATACACCCTTCTTTAATTTTCTATCATCATCCTTAAACTGATTCCTATGCTCATATATTTTAAGAGCAGTTTCTTTCAATTCCTCATATATCTTATCTTTAGTTTCTTGTAGATACTCCTTTACTTCCTTAATCTCAACCTTTTTTTCAAAATCCTTAAGTTCTAGATTCTCTGTAAGAGATTCTATATCCTGATTGAAAGTATCCTTAAGTGTATGTAAGTTATCATTAACTCTTTCAAAATCATCATCTATAACGCTAAAAGTCTTCCCAATCCAAGAGAAATCAGGAACTTCATTTACTTCATTGACCCATTTAGGAAACTTGGGAATATCTGATCTGACACCATCAATATCTTCTTTCAGTGCTTCTATCTGATCTTCATAATACCTTACTTCAGGAACTTCGGGAATGCTTTCCTTAACTTCTTCTATATGTGTTAAAAGTTCTTGTAGTTCATTATCATATGACTTTATCTCAGGTATCTCAGGAATACTCTCTTTAACATCATTAACTAGACGTAATAACTCAGGCCAAGGGGGAACAATATCCTTTACTTCTGCAAATGCATTCCCATTAGCATCTTCTAGTGTTTGTGTTGCTTCTTCTATTTCCTCTTCTTTTTCTATATACCCTTCTACAGATGGTAAATCTTTTTCTTCTACAAGTTCAGCAAGTGACGGTAATTCTTCATTACTTTCTTCAAAGTCGTCAATCGATGGCAAATTTTTATAGTCGTCAGACATTTTATGAGTATCAAAATACTGCGGGATTTCTCTCCCTATACTTTATTTATTATCTTCCAAATTAACAGATTTTAACATCTTTGCTAAGTCAGCAGTTGAACCTACAAACAATGAATTATTAACAGTAGATGGTCCTTTGGATATTTTTTCTTCTTCCACATCTTTCAATTTCTTTTGCAAATCCATTAACTTATCAGTAGCATCAGAAACACTCTTAATTAACTGGCCTGCCACTTCATATGCTCTAGGCATTTCACTCTCTTGAGCAAGTTCAAGAATACCATCAATTGCTTCTTGACCCTTTTCTATTATGCTATAAAGATTTCCTCTAGTGTAATCATAGTCTCTTTCAATATCTGATCTTTCATGTTTCTCTGGTTTAGTAATTCCAACTTCAGAATTTTCTGTAGTAACTATTTCACTAGAAACATTAAAGGTATCATTTAGTTCATCAAAATTTTTAGTCATTAGATAGTTCCATCAAAACCAAAGTCATCTCCAAATTCTATAGCAGCATTGTCTGTAGTTGTAATGACTTTAACTTCTGCACCATTTACATGGTCTGTAGCAGCAGTATTGTCTTGACCCCTTCTAACAGTTAATGCTGTTCCAGAAATAGATTCAACATACATTTCCTCCTGATCTATGTATATGTAATTAGTTGCCTCTATACCACTGGCACTAGTTACATTAATAATACCAACACTATCATCTATATTCTCACTCAAGTTAGTAGTAACAGTATCACCGTATGCCTTAGTTGCTCTAGGAACTACACTGTAAGTAACTTCCCTAGTTGGAGTAGCAGTCTTACCACCAGCAACATATCCAATAGATGCCTTCTTGATAATATCCTTAGAAACATCTGTGTTGACTGGACCAAAGAAGTATGTCTTAGCAGTAAATCTCATAGTATAGATAAGTGCTCTCCTAGTAGAGAAATCACTTTCATAATCATCACTTGTAGTAATAGAATTTAAAACAATAGGAATATCTCTTTTCTCTCCAATAGTATCAACTAGGTCTACTGTTACTGTATATGCAGGTTGAAAATATGGGAGGATTTGCTCTACTATCTGAAGCATATCATCATTCAACTTAGTAAAAATGCTAAGTTCAAAATCTAGATTATATGGTACAGGAAGATATGTTTTTGCTATAGTTTTCTTATCACCCTTAACACCTTTTAAGAAAGTTTGTGTAGTTGTAGATTTTCTTGCAGGATCATAATTAAGACCATTAAGTTCAAAAGACATTCTTGGAAGACTGATTTGAACTGGTCTGTTTAAATCTGGAACTTGCTCCAATCTTGCTAAGAATTTCTGAGTAGGACCATATGCCAAGGGAACCTTGGTTGTACTAACTACAGAATCATCACTATTAGTATGCTGTATATTGACGTTATTAAAGATAGAACCAAAGGATATAATGGTCCTCCTCATTATTTCGTGATAAAAATATTCAAACATTGTTACAATCCTAGTGTATTATTTAGGGCATCCCAAATGGGTTGGTTTCAGTGAAGTCTATAATGTCATCTGCTGCACTTTCAATTGAAGTATTTTCAGCAAATCCATCATCCACATTACTCTCAGAAACCTTCTGGTATTCATACTCAGCACCAGATGTACCACCTGTGATAACCTCACCATCATTAAATGCTCCACTGATAATAGAAATCTTAAGTTCCATAGTGGAAGCATCCCAAGATTTAACCCTACCAGTAGAACTAGTTGCAGCGCCAGTTACTACCTCATTAAAGACATAGTTACCAGAACCACCCATATAAGGTGCAGTGACTGTGATAGTTGGGGGAGTAGTATATCCAGATCCAGCATCAGTAATACCAATCTGAGTAACAATACCCACGCTATCTATGTATGCTACAGCAGCTGCTGTTGTACCCCCTTCAGGTGCTGCTGTAAAGGATATTAATGGAACTGTAGAGTATCCAGTACCTCCAGAGGTAATTGTGACTATTCCAATAGATCCATCAGATACAGTGGCAGTAGCAGCAAAACCTGCACCTCCACCACCAACTGTGTAGATCTCTGGTTCTTGACCTATTGTATATCCATAACCTGGATTGATAAGATCTACTCTACGTATCCTGTAAGATTTCTCACCATCATAATCTACTATATCATCTCTCATAGATGCTATACCTACAGCAGTTAAACCTGCAGAAGGAGCAGATGAAATAGCAACTCTTGGAAGACTGGTATATTCATTTCCTGTATTAGAAATAGTGACCTTACTTAATGCACCATCTACAATACCTGCAGTAAGTACTGCAGTGGTTCCTGATGATACTAGAGTAAGTGTTTCAATATAACCTGCCTTCTCTAGGTTATCATCAATATCACCCACTCCTGTATCAATAACCTCATCTTCATATCTGTAAAGCTCACATCTAAGTTCATATACATAATTCTTCTTTAACTGATAGAATGGTTTCTCATGTTCTACAAATTTAATCTCAAATAACCTATCACCTAATGGAAAGTATATTAAGTCTCCTTCCTTAGGTCTAGTTGCTAATTCTATGTTTGGTATATTTTTAATAAGTGGCGTAATATAATTCTCAAACCTATCTCTTGATATTACAAGAGTTAAGTCATCAAGTGCCTGAACACCAAACTTAGATAGAAGAGAACCTTGTCCCTCGTATCCATCAAAGGTATCTACATATGCCTCTAGTGGAATTGCTTCCTCAAACTTAGACTCTATGACTTCCTGTATTACAGTAGCCTTAGTCATGTATCTTCTAGGGATGTAATATACCTCCACTCCATACATCTTAATCTGTTCATTGATTAAGCTTTGGACTAGATTCTGCTCTGTAGAAGACCCTTGTAGGAAATAAGGATTTAATGCCATTAGCCTATCATATCAAGAGGAGGAAGTTCATAAGTATTAGACATATTCTCTCTTATTTTCTCTAAATCTTTTTCTGCATCTTCATACATTTCTCTTCCATTCAACTCTATTCCACCTGGAAGTTTAACTCCTTGAAATTTAAGCATATTTTGAGCCCATTGCTTTTTAATAAGAGCAGTAGCATAAGGTTTTAAAAATGAATCATTCCATACTCTAGGATAAGATGATGGATCTAATAAAGTCCAACAATCAATTATAATATAATCACCAACAGTCATAGAACCCCAATCTATATCCAAATATAACCTATCCTGTCTTTTATTAAATCTAATTTGTTTCTCTGTAGTTAATAAGAAATTAATGTCTTCTAAGTATGTCTTAGTCATTGCATAAGAAAGAAGTTCAGTAGCACCCCAATAATAAATGTCATTCAAGAATAACTGATACTTCACACTAAACATATTGTTAGTGATAGTATTACTACCATCAAAGTGGAATATTTTAGTTACTCCTAAAACTTCAGGAGGAATAGGAAGATAATTACTATTCTCAGTGTAATCAAATTGTGTACTAACACCAACTGTAGTATCTACTGTGGTGGTTGTTATTCCTGCACCCCCAGTTGCTTTTCCCCTATCAATATCTTCTTGAGTTATTTGATATTTTCTATATGATTGATAAACACCATCAAAGTGTCTTTCTTGAAAAAATTGAACAGCATCATCTATTAAATCTTCTACTTGTTCATCAGCAACATTTATTTCTAATACAGGCGCGCCAAGTTTCCTCTTACAGTAGTCTATAAGTTCTCCCCGAGTGCTTGGTTGCGCCATTTATCTACTTTACTAGTATAAGATTATTTAGGAAGGAGCAGAAGAGATACCTGCTATAACTAACACATCTCCTGATACTATTCTATAAACTGATGAACCTGAACCAATTAAAACATCATATACATATCTTCCTTCTGATAAAGTTCTAGTAGCAGTAGAACCTAATGATAATCTAAACTCCCCACCCTTAGCACTAGTAAACCCAACTTCAAAGGTTTTTATTGCATGTTGTGATGAACCAATTGCTACACTCTTTGCAAGTTGAGCAGAACCACTATATCCAGTAAAATCAAAAGCAGTTCCAGAAGTGCCAACTACAGTATAGTCAGCATCCAAATCTGCTCCAGTATTAATGGTAAGATTGACACCATAGGCAACACCTGCACTAGGATCAAATGTAAGAGTGTTTTTAGCCATTAGATAGTGCTTTTAGTAAAGTTTTGATTTCATTAATATCATCCTTTAAAGATTTCAAATCATTCTCCATAGTATCTATTCTATCAGTTCCCTGCTTTCTTTGAGCACGTCTTCTGATATAATTATTATATTCAGATGAATTTGTATTCACAATAGCATTACTATTTTCATCTCTTGCAAGATGATTATGCCCTTTAACTTTCATATTATGCAAGTGCAATTACTCTAAGATTCCTAATTCTAGGTGGTTGAGCTTGGTTAGTTCCACTTCCTACTAATTTAATGCTAAAGTTTCTGAAAGTTGGTAGATTATCAATAGTAAATTCATAATCTTTCCAAACAACCTCATCTGAGGTATATGCTATAACATCTGTCTTAGGAAGTGCTTTATCAGGAAGACCATTATTTTTATCAGGATCTATAACTTGACCAGAAGGTAATAGGTTAGTATATCCTGGGAATGGTTGATAAATTAATTCATCATCAATATCATCAATGATAGAATAAAATGCCCTAATATCACTGGTCATATTAATATGACCTTCTATATAAACTTTAATTGAAGTTGAACCATTTTCCAATTCAATTGGGTTTGTAGCATAAACAAATGCATTAGGATCATCTTCTAAAGTATTACATCTATTATCAGTAACCCAATCAGTAATTGGATTATTAATTCTATTTGAAGTTAAAATAACACCCATCCTATCCAAATCTACCATAGGAGAAAGACTAGTGTTAGTAGACAAGAATTCCAAACTCATAGTAAATGATCTATTATTAGGAAGATTTGTAAGATAAGTAGTTTCATTTATTCTAGAAGCAATCATTCTAGGTGAAGACATATAATTATCTTCCCCTAAACTAAGATCTTCAAATCCCTTATCTACGTAAGGAGCTTCAGATCCATCTATACTAGATGCTGTAACAGTTCTAATCTTACCAGTTACAGTAGTTCCTGCAGGAGTTATATTCTGAACTATAGGAGTTATAACTTCAAATGGTATATTTTCAGTAGAAAGAATTTTAGTTCCTCCTCCAGATTTAGTTGCATTAAAATGTAATTTTGGAAGACTAGTTCCTACTGATCTATTTACTCCATTAGTAGCCATATTCACTTTGATATTATAATAATCTAATCCTAAGGGGTTAGAAACTGTGGCATTTGATATATCATGATCAGTATTAATTCTTCTCAACGAAACTCCATTTAATTCATACTTATGAACTAAATCAAGTTCAGTATGATTAAGAGTTTGAGTAGAATCAACTCCTCTAGTAACACCAGTTAAAGTGTTATTAACTACTCCACTATAAGAAAGAATTTCCTTACCAACTTTAATATAACCTAAGTTAGTAGATCCAACACCTACATTTTCAAATTCAGCAAAGTCTGTTCCATCATTTACTATGATAGACCCTGTAGATGTTGAATCATAATCAGATGCTAATTGAGTAGGATTAATATCAGATTCTATATCATTAAATGTTACTGTATTAGATCCACTTGAATACATTCCATGATTCTTTTGATTTACTTTAATATGTAAACCATCAGTAGTGGTTACAGGATCTCCTGATAACCAAACATTTCCACCAACTGAATGATTAAGAGTAACTATTCCAGCACTAGTTGTATATCTAATTGTCTTACCTACACCAGTTACAAAATCACCTTGAACTTGATCAAGAATATATTCATTAGTTCCTGAAATTGAAGCTATAGAGAATTTAAGATCTCTTCCTAAGGAATTAATTCCTATTGATGTTACTCCTACTACATCACCAACTACATAACCACTACCACCATTTGCAATAGTTGCAGCAGATGCTACACCATTACTAATAGTAATATTAGCAGTTGCATTTCTACCGAAACCAGTAATAGTAGTAAGAGAAACATCTTGATAAGTCCAATTACCAGAAGATGGGGTAAATCCAATTCCAGAATTAGTAATGGTTAAATTACTATTTGCAGTTCCTGCATAACCAACATATCTTCCAGTAGCATTACTACCATCTTGAGTTATGATATTTCCAAGAGTTACTCCAGTATCAGAAATAGTAGTATTAAACCCTATTCTAATTTTATTTGAAGTAATTTCTAAAGAATCATTAATTAATGATGGGAAATTATCAGCATATGTTACCAAAGGAGGATTATGGAAATTAATAGTTCCAGTTTCAGCAGTAAAGAAAGCTCTATAAAGAGTAAATTTAAGATCTTCATACTGACTTGGATTCCAAGTTTCTCCATTTTGAGATTTAAATAAAGAACCCAATGTTGGTTGTTGACCAACAGTTACTTGTTCAGATTCTGGCTTATCTTTAGTCTGAACATCTACTTCACCCATTCTAGAAATCCAAGCAGTATATTCACTACTTGCAGATAAAAGAACAACTGCATAAGATTTACCTCCAGTAAGAAAAACTGGAGAAGGGAATGTAATTGTAGTTTTAACTGATGCATCATCAGATATATTCACCTCATCTGGAGTTAATATAACTTCTCCAAAAGGAATTATTTGAGTAGTAGGAAGTCCAGTCTGCATTGTTCTTAATTGAACAGTTACAGGTAAAACTTCATCTCTAGTTCCAAAATATACATCTACTTTAGTAACATATATTCCAGGAGTTTCGCCTACCCAGAAAGATTGTGCTAAAGGATCATCATTACCTTTACATAAAGAACCAGGAGCTCTTGAACTTATATGTGTTCCTCTTGCAACATGTTCGCGAAGTACATTACGAGTTCTCTGAGCCTTAGCTTTTTCTTGCTGTCCTGTTTTTGATCCAGATTTTCTAACTTTTTCATTATATTTGAGATGTTTAGTCATCTCTGCCTTAGTAGCAGCAACATAGGTAGTAGTACCAGGTTTTAATCCAGCCTTAGCAAGAGTTTTACTTATCTGACCTTTCCAATAAGCAGCAGCACCTTTAGTTAAAATATGCCCTTTACCCTTTCTTTCTGCATAAGCAGCTTCAATAGGACCTAATCTTGGACCAGATGGAACTTTTGGTCCGCGGGGTCCGAATGGACCGTGTGGACCTCTTGGTACTGGTGGACCATAAGGACCACGTGGGGGATCAGGTCTACGTGGTGGGTCAACGTTTTGTAATCTAGTTTGAACATTAGTTATGGTTTTATTTGTTACTGATTTAGACTCAACTCTTGTAAGAACATCAGTAGCAATATTCTTTACACTAATAATATTTGCTTGCAATGTCTCAATAGATCCAGTAGCATCAAATATTCTACTAGCATCTGTTTGGATATTACCTTCCAATTGGCTATTAAATCTATTACTAGTAAGTCTAAAGACCTTTTTACCTGTTTCAAATTTTGGAGCAGTTGGATCGTTTGGGTTAGGTATAAAGAATGAACCTATAAGATTTCCAACAACATCACTTCTAAGTCTTACTTTAGTAATTGTTGCTTGAGCATTAGATGTTTGACCTACTAATTTTAAACCTTTTTCTACGTATCCATGATATGTATTTTCAGCCTTTTCAGATAAACTATCACAATCTACATTAAGAAGAGTTGATGTGGTTGAATATAATTCAGGAACATTAACAAGATCTGATGAAGCAGTAGATTCTTCAGATGAAGTTGTAGAAGAAGATGGAACTACACTATCAAGTAAAATAGCATCTGTTAAAATAGATGTTCCTTTAGTAAGAGTAGTAAATTGATAATAAGGATTAGACTTATAAACAGATGTAGGATCATCTATAGGTCCTTTTTTATGATTTGATTGAGCTAATTTAAATCTAATCAATTCCTTTCCATTATTAGTAGTTCCTATGACTGTTTCACCTACATTAAAGGTTCCAGTAACCATAGAAATTTCAAGAAGTTTAGGAATAATATACTTACTTATTTCTTGACCATCAAAAAATGCATATATTCCAGTAGACGGTTTTAAAGTAGAAGCATTAAATCTAATATTCCTAGATCTCATATTAGAGATTATTTGAGTATTAATTACCTTAGGACCTTCATTAATAGTGCTAAATGTTTCTTTAACTAATTTTCTAGTTCCTGTTCTCTTTGCAGTTCCTCTTTTAGTTACTTCTGTCCAAGATCTATGATGGATAACTTTTCCTCTATTATCACTTTTAGCCCCTCTCCACTTAGTCTGAGTGCTTCTTTTATTTTCTCTTGTTGTTCTACCAGTCCAATTATTTTTCCAAGCTCCCCACACTACAGGACTATATCCCACCCTAGAATCAAATTCACTAGCACTTAATTGAGATGTAGTATTAGTATAAGTAGTAAGATCTGAATTCCTAGCTTTAAGTAATACCTGATCTACCCATATATCAGAATCAGGCATTAAATCAATAGTTCCACCATAATAACTTACCAAATAAGGAGTAACATTTTCAACTCTTGTAGCAAAAGGTTGATTTACCTGTATAATTTCATCATAATCTAAAGTTAATACTCTACCAGTTTTTCTAATGCTATTAGCACTATCTAAATCTAATTTAATATCTAAAGCAGTAGTATGAGGAGAAGGTCTTAATTCTCCATTTTGATAATCAATAGAATTCTTTGGTATAGTAGATTTAATTTGATTATCAGTAGTAGAAAAATCATCTACAAAAAATCCAGATTTAAACCTATTTAACCCATCACTATCAGTAATATTAGTATTTAAAGCATCATTTTCTAATAATGAAAGAGATGTATAAAATTCTAAATTTTTAATTCTTTGCTCAAGTTTATTGATATCATTCATTTGATATCTCTTATAATCTGCAAGACTTACACTTACATCATCAATATCATAAAGATATGCGGGTAATTCAATAGCAGCAATTTCTAAAGCTCCCTCTACAGGAACAGGCCATTGTGGATTTTCTGCGGGAGTTCCTTTAACTAATTGGAAAGTTCCATCTTTATCTAAATAAACCTTATCTAATCTAGGGAGATAGAATGAATAATCTAATAATATTGATTTATCAGATGCTAAAATATTTTTAGCTGAATTTCCAGATGAATTAAAAGACCTACCTAAAAATTCAAAAGGTGATCTTGAAGTTCCTGAAAAATCACCAACTCTTGGTCTTATATCAATAATATCGCTAACATTTAATGAATTTATTTCAGGTAATTCACTATAATCAAAATTATTATAAGAATTAACAGTAGTAATATCCCCAGTATCTGATGCTGCAAAATATGCAGATTCAAATATAATACTTATTTGTTTAACAGGAGCCTCAAATTGAGGTTTTCTTTTTATTCTAGAGATATCATAAATTGTAGATTTTTGCCCATTGTCAAGTTCAAATTCACTAAGAATATTATTAGAACCTATTGTAAGAGATCCTACTGTAGCAGTAATTTGAGATTCTTCAAAAGTAATTTCCTCTCCAACTACAAGTTCTAATTCATTTAAAGAAATATAATTTATAGTAGAATCATTATGTCTACTTACATAAATTCCTAAGAAATTGCTTTCCTTTCCAATAAATTTATCTCCAATTAATAAATCTCCAGTTTTTGCTGTTGAGCTATTAATAGAAGTTAATGATACTTTAGGTAAAGATGGAGTACTGGTATTTTTAGATTCAAATATTCCATATACTGCTGTAACATCAGGAACATTTAAAGAAATTTCTTTATCTTGAACCCTAGTTCCATAAACTGTACCATATGTAAGACCATCATTTAAAGTGGTTGTTCCTATACCAGATTGAGCATCTTTAGAGTTAGTTATAGTTAAAACATTAATCTTTTGCTTTTCTTTAATTTTTGAAGTTACATTTATTTTACGTAATGTTGCTATTAATTTAGCATCACTATTAGTTCCCAATCCATTAATATTTACATTTTGAGAACCTGCATTAAAACTAAATTTATCAGACGATAAAGGTTCTGTAGTTCCGTCAGATCTTATTAAAATATAATTTTCTTCATCATAAGGTAAAAATGTTTCATTAGAACTTCCACTATTAATATTACCTGTAGAATTATCTGTAATAGTTACATCAAATTGTTTTCTAATTGTAATATGAGAATTTGTTAAATCTAGATTTGATATATTTTGTTTAGGTAGTTCAGTATATAAAGTAGTATCTGTTGATGATTGGAATTTAGAAGATAATATTTGAAAATTTGATGGAAAAATTCTTACTTGAGGTAATCCACCCTCACAAATACCAGAAACTGTATTAATACCAGAAATAGTTAAAGCATGTTGAGAAACGCTTTCAACTTTAGCATATGAAGGAGTAACCCCTCCATCAATATTAGTATTATTATATGATACTAGATTTCCTACAGTAGCTATTCCACTAAAATATTTGGTAACGTCTGTACTTCTTACAGTCGAAATTCCCAGATAGGCTCCAGAAGTGGTAGCTGCACTAATAGTAACTTCTCCAAAATTACTTAAAATACTTTGTTTTACATCCCCATTAAAAGTGCTTGCTGTGCTTACAGTTCCGTGAATAGATTTAATATCACTAGAAGAATAAGAAGTTGCTGCTACAGCAATATTCCCATTCAAATCTCCATTAATAATTAACTGTTCGCCAGTAGTAAATTTTCCTTTAGTATTATATGCTGTAAGAGCTGTTCCAACACTATCCCACCTTAAATATCCTATAGCTCCACTAGATTTTCCTTTAATATGAGTAGGAACTGATATAGTGCTTTCTGGAGTAGTATTTAAAGTTATATTAGTATAAGTTTGAATATCATATAAAGAAATATCCCATTCATTTTCCGCAGGAATAGATGTATTATAAGATCCAGATTCTAATGCAAAATCAAATACACGTGCCAATCCAATTTCTTTACCAGCAGCAGTAGTAGATGCAGACCCTATTCTCTGATCTCTCAAACTTACTGTATAATCTGTTCCTATTCCTATTATAGGAGATCCTTGAACATTATTTAAAGAAAATGTCGGTCCTGTATTATAAATTACACTTTGATCTTCTAAGGTTTTTGTAGTTCTTGGTTTTTCAAAATCAAGATATGTAGAAGATACACTCTCCAGAGCATATCCTTGAATATAAGCTTTTCCTGGGGAAAATACATATGTACCTAAATCATCGCTAGGAGTATTATTATTATATGTTGTTTGATCTTTTGTAAAAATTCCATTATTTCCATCAAAATTATTTAAAGTATTTCTAGCAGTCATACTATAAGGTCTAATATAATAATTACCAGATTCATCAAAAGTTCTAGAAGCTAATGTGTTACCTAACTCATTATAATCTTCATTTTGAGTTGCAGATATTATTTCACCATTTCTAACATCCATCAATTCTATAAAATTAGATGGTTTATCTTCATCTACTGGTATACATTTTAAAGATACCTCAATACTTAATCTATCAGCTCCAGGAGCAGTATAATTGCTAAATCCAGATGCATTATCCTTTAAAGATTCATCTTCATCTGCAGTAACAATAGATTCTGTAACTCTCAACCCAAGCTTAGCACTTACAAATTCGTTATAATAACTTACTGATAAAAACTGTTCAGGAACATCAATAAAATATCCTCTTATATAATATATTCCTGCTGAAAGAATAGCAGCTGATCCAGTAAAACAAGGGAGTTCAGTTTCTGCTTGAGCAATAGGTTCTCCTATTTGAAAAGTTAAACCACTATAAGTCTCTAATATTTCTCCATCTAACAATAAACTTTCTCCATCAGAAAACTTTTCGTTATCATCCCCCCCAGTATTTAAATACTGAATGAATAAAACATAAAAATTTTCCTCAAGAGGTAATCCAATAAATGCTTTTATTTTAGCTTTAACACCAGATTCACTACCAACTATTGATACTCCATAAAGATCCGTAAGATATGATTCTACATCTATTCCTTCATTAGATATTTGAATTCTAACGCATTCATAAGCAGAGTTAAATCTAAGTCCACCTCCAGTTACAGAAGCTCCTTCTTTAAAAACATGATTACCAAATTTTGAAATCTGATCTTGTAAGATAGATTGAATACCTGTTAATTCTCTAGCCTGTACTGGTAATCCAGGTTTAAATAATATTTTGCAATAATTACTTGTAGTATCAAAATCGTCAAAATAAGGAGCGACGTTTAAATTAGTTTCCTGTGGCATGATTCTTTAGAATTGCAAAATGACTTTGATATCTTCTCTTTGGTTAGCAGACCTAGTAATAGAAGGTCTGTTATCAACATAAATTATATTTCCAGAGTATTTTTTAACTTCGGGATTAGAAACTCCTTGAGTAAAACTCTGACCAAGGTAATATGTTCTATTATTTATTACAGTACTTATACCTGGGCTACCAACTGATCCAAAATTAGTATCTATACCCAAAGTACCCTCATTACTAGTAATATTCACAGAACCTCCAGTATCTGGTACTGCAGTAAATGAATGTAAAGAATATCCATAAGTAGGATCAGTTTTCAAAGATCCATCAGTATTAAATCCAACTAAACTTTTATCTTGCCAATACTTCAAAACTCCAGTGGTTTGATCATAAGAAACAACTCTTCCTACAGCAGTAGACCCTACTCCCACAGTTTGAGTTACTTGACCATCCAAATTAAAAGTAGCAGTAGTATAACCTGCACCAATAAGTTTTAAAGCATATAGAGAACTTGCTTTAGAAAGTTCTAAATTTGAAGTAGAATCAAAAGCTTGAGGATTTTCTACAATTCCAATTCTAGCAATTTGGTTTCCTGTTACAAAATCTGGATTTTGTGCATCATTTTCAATTTTAGAGAAAACTAAAACATTAGTTGCTCCCAATTCTCTATAGATATCTGCTCCATGACCACCTTGAGGTGGAACAATAACGTTAAATATAGGAACTGTAGTTCCTGTAGGAACTCCACCAGTAGCTAAATCTACAGTCCCATAAGTATATCCAGAACCACCTTTTGCAATATTAATAGATTCTACTTTAGCATCATTATTAATCACAATAGTTGCTTCAGCCCCAGAACCATCTCCAGCAATAGGAACTCCAGTATAAGTTCTATTAGCAGTTCCTATACCTGCTCCTCTATTAGTAATAGTAGCAATTTTTAATTGACCGCTAGTAGATGCATTATCCCTTACAGGAGCATTGTCAGTGCTTGTTTCCCAATCAGTAGGAACAGGCATAAAATTAGTAGAATCAAACTTAGCAATATCACTTGGTTTTATAGTATAAAGATATTTCCAAATATATCCATCACCACTATCACCTGCATTCTTAGGTTCAAGATCAGTAAAGGTAGGTTGATCTAGAGAAGGTCTACCTGAAGTATTCTCTGGATTAGTTCCATTTTGGAGACAAATATAAACTTTATAATCCTCATTTACTACAAAATATTTTGATGAATATAAATTAGTTGCTCCAGACGGTTTTGCTGTATTTGTTCTACTAATATCTCCTCGATACATATCATAAGTTATACCTGAAGTCCAAGTATTTTTACTAATTACTCTACGTACATCAGAAGTGGTAATCTTCTTTAGAGCAATCATAGTATCCCAATAATCATCTTCCTGATCAAAACTATCCTTAGGAGCAGGTGGATTAGATTCCCAAGTGGAAGAATAATTAGTAGCATTAGGTAAACCAACAAAAGAATAATATGAATTAACTGAAGAAGTTGCCGCTGAGACAAAATTCTTCGCGTTCAATATTCTTAATTGATCGGTTATAATGGCTGACATTTTTACTATTTTTTTAGTTATTTATGTGTTATAATTTAAGTATCTTAATGGATTAACTCTTTCAATTATAGGTGAAGTAGTTATACCCACTAATCCATCACTATTTCCAGCATAGGATGTAAATGTCCTTGCCTTTCCTCTAGGAGAAGTAGCAATCCTTCCCCAACTATATTCACCAAAGAATTCACTATATCCAAGACCAGTCAATCCATTATAATCTTGAACACTGACTGTGACTTGAGCAACATAGGTTAATCCAATTCCTATACCCATAGTTTGAGCGATAGAAACTTGAGCAACTTCATATACATTATCTAGGAAAGAAGTTCCAATACCAGATACAGTTCCATCTTGATATAGAGAAGTTACTGAAGCACCTACATTAGAATTAAATACTGTAAAGTAATATCCAGTTGTAATACCACTCACAGTTAAAGCAGTTCCTACAGTAGCTGCATTTCTGAATAATGAATCTTTTGGAAGAAGTAAATCAAAGACAATACCTGTAGATGCTACACCAACAGATGTTGTAGAAATACCAGATATAATTCCAAAATCACCAGAATAAGATACATCATTAATGGTTTCCATTAAAGTAACTGATTTGGGTTCTCCTATAAGAACTGATGGAGCAGCAGTATTGGTATAAGCAAAACCAGTAGTAGTTCCTCCATAAGAAACTGTAATAGCATTCACAGTTCCAACTCCACTTATAGTAGCAGTTGCTCTAGCACCTTGAGAAGTAGTCAATCCTATAGGAGTAGTAATTGATACTGTAGGTGCTATAGTATATCCAACTCCAGGATTTGTAATATCAAATGAAGTTACAGTTCCAGCAGCAGAAACAAAAGAAGTAGCAGATGCTCCAACGAAACTTTCTTGAGAAATAATTCTAATATCAGTTTGTTCATTATAATTTTCTTTAGAATTATTAAAGAATGGTCTAATATTAGAAACAAATATTACAGTAGATCCTACTCCAACAGTTTGAATAATATTAGTGTTAGGATATATTAATGGTTCATAATGAGGTCTATCCTTAGTAATTGCATCACCATCTATAAATTTATCTTGAGTTTGCCTAGACCAATTAAGAGATCTTTGGAAACTTTCATTAGTGGTAATTCCAGGACCAGGATAGATATTAGTATTAACACTATCAGATGAATTAATAGTTGTTATAACTCTTCTATTTTCTTCTAAAGATATATCTTGATCATATAAATTTATTTCATCTCCTTTCTTAATTGTTTCTAATATATCAACATTAGTGACATCAACAGAACCAGTTCCTCTATAGAATAGAATCTTAGAAGTATCACCTTCCTTAGGTGCTTCTTTAAAGGTAATAAAACTACCACCCTTAAATTCATATCCTATTCCAGGAACTTGAAGAATATCATTAATGAATATTAAAATAGCAACTTCAACATCTATATTTGACCCTGGCTTAGATTGAATGGTTTGTTGCACCCCATTTAAATTTAATGCAAAAGAAGTTGTTTTTCCATCAAATAGTGAATCTAAAGGATCTAAAACTTGGAAGTCTCCAACTGTCCATCCAGCAAAACTATCACTTACAGTCTCATTAACTGTGAGTTGAAATTCCCTAAACTCATCAGCACCTGCAGTTGGAATACCTACAGCACCACCAACACCTATAGTTAACTTTTGAGTTTCGCCATAACCATATCCTTGATTAATAATTTCAAAATCAATTACACTACCACCTAAACCAACTACCACATTTGCTCTTGCTTCTGATCCTACTCCAGATTGATTAGAAGAATAGAATAAAGGCATATTGCTATAAGACAATGGTTCATCTATTACAACTGATGGAGGATTGGTTGATGTATAACCAGTACCAGGATTGGTAATAGCAATACTTACAATATTACCACCACTAATAGCAGCAGTACCAATAAATTCAATATTAGGAGCTCCTGTGCTTAAAGTTTGAACCCCTACATTAACAACTGTCTGAATACCAGATCTATAACCAGAACCACTATTTCCAATACTTACAGAACTAATAGTACCTAATCCAGAAACAACAGCAGTACCACCTGCAGCTACTAATGGTTGATATCCCAGTCCTTCTGTGGAACCTACAGAAACAATAACACCTCCTAAAGGAACATTTGAACTATTAGGATCTGAAGTAACAGATGCTATAGATCCTGTAAACTGAATACTAGTGATTCCTACACTACCTTCAATAAGAGTATAATCTCCTGGAACATGAACTCCACCAGTATACCTTTGTGGTCCTTGAGGAACTTGATTAACTAATACAAGAGCATTATTAGTTGAGAATCCTGCTATATCACTTCCATCAGATTTAAGAGTAAATTGAGTTGTCAATCCAGTAAAGTTGGCAGAAATATCATCAAAGATATAGTTACCAGCATAAGGTTCATTAGAACTACCAGTAATACCAGATCTCATAAAGGATCTACCATTAAAGGATGAATGAGTTGCAATACCAACCCAATCCCTTTCATCAGGTTCATTAGTAGTAGTTGATAATGGAGTTAATCCTACAGGAGCAGTAAAGAAGTTAATAGTACTATCAACAATATTATAGTTTCCTTCTACCCTAGTAATTAAAGTTCCATTACTATGAACATTTGATTGTGTGCCCATCCAAGGTCTAGTTACTAATAGAACATTAGTAGCACCTAATCCAACAGAATCCACCTTCATAATCTCATCACCAATCTTCAACATATCACCACCAGTAATAGATGTTATTCCTGATAGTTTAATTTTATCTGTAGTAGCAGATACATCAGCTGTAATAGTGGTAGTTACAGCAGTGGAAACTATTGGGGATTGAACCACATTATCAATACTTAATATACATCTTGAGTTTTGCTTCTTAGAAGTAAAGGAATGAGACGTTCCAACACCAACAGCAGTAATATCCAAATAAGTAGGAGTAGTCTTTAATGCATTTTCAGCAGAAGTAGCAAGTCTAATAGAAGTATCATCTACCTTAACAGCATAGACAGTAGAAGGCATCTTATCAGTAGTACCATAACCAGGTATAGCTTGTGAGGCAATTTCAATAGCAGAAGTAGTTCCAGATCCAGTATATCTGTAAGATAACTCCTCTCCAGTAACAAAATAATGATCAGCCAAAGTAATAGTATCTTCAGTCAAATTAACTGTAGTAGAAGCACTTCCTACAAAGTCTCTCTTAAAGATTGGTAGTTGTCTGTGCTTAAGATCAAATGCTCTCTTAACATCAGTCTCAGTAGCAGTATAAGCACCAAATCCAGTATCAATAGTAGCATTAGTTAAGTCTATTTCATTAATCTCATTAGCTTCATCAACTAGTCTTAGAGCAGATTGGAATACTCTAACTTGAACATTAGCACTTGCTATAGGAGTAAATGTTAAAGTGGTATAGTCACCAGAAATAGCAGCATCAAAATCACCAAGATTGGTTACAGTTTGGTTTATAGCATATTCTGTTATATAAGCAGTAGTACCATCATCAACTACTATCACTTCAGATATTTGATAATGACTATTAGTAGTATCTTCTACACATACAACATAATAAGCACCATTAAACGTTTCACTTTCATACTGGGCTACTGTAGTAGCAGATGGAGAACCACTAGCAGATATAGAAGTATATCTAGAATCCAAATTAGCAGTATTTAATGATGTAGTACCAACACCAGCAGATGATGCATTTCCAAAGTCAACATGCACAGTATTAGCAACATATGTGCTTGCAGTGCTAACAGTAGGATGAAGATCTAAATGAACTCTAGAACCAGCAATATATGCACTATAAGTTCCAAGACCAGGTTCTCCAGATGCACTTCCAACATTACCTGTAGTTAATTGTCCATACTCAATCATATCTACATTAGTTCCATCATGAATCAAAGTTATCTCATCATGTTCCCAATATGATGCATCACTAGCAGCATAGGATACTAATACTTTAGATCCTCTGTAAGTAGTAGCAAAAGATACAATACTATGCTGTGTAGTGATTCCTAAAGGTATTAATGCTGTGCTACTTGTAATATTAACAATACCACCTAATCCAGTAGAACCTACACCAGCAACACTATCAGAAATGTTAATAGCAACATTTGAAACATCATAATTATTATACTTAAACTTCTTAGGGTAGAATAAGAGTCTTCCATCATCACCAGCAATGTCCATATCATAGGAACCCAAATCCCCACCAAATTCACCAAGGTCAGTGTTAGTTTCAACTCTACCATACTGGTTTAGGAAGATATTACCACTATCATCATGAAGAGCAGATACTAAGAGTATTTGTCTTTCTTTAGTATATCTCTTATCCCTAATAAAGGTAAGATATTTTCTATATCTAACACTTGCTAAAGTAAAGCTATCAACAGACATGAATGCATCTGTTCTAGCATTATTATTAAAATCTCCACTTATATCATCAATTGTCAATACTCTGTTACCAATAGACTCATTATAATCTTGCAAAATTCTAGAATCAAAAACTAGTTCATCTGAGAATAATTGAGAATCTATTGTTAAAGTTTTTTCTCTTACTAAATCAAAATCAAATACAGTATTTAAATCCATTATAGAAATTAAATCATTAATAACTTCAAATTTAGTTTCAGATTGAGTAGTATTAATTCCTAGATTTGTTTCAGTTCTAATAACTAAATCGCTAAATTTTTTAAATCCTGAAGTATGGTTTAAAGAAGATACTGCCTCTTTCCATTTTTCATATTGAACTTCTGATCTAAGAGAATAAGAGAAGTATTGATAATAATCACTATCAAAAACTCTTTGTTGATCATTATTTAAGAATCCAGTATTTCTTTGGAATCCTTCATTTACTATTGAAGAAGATTCAATATCATATAAAGAATTATCTACTAAAACTTCAGTAATAGTTCCTTGAGTGCCAGAAGACTCTCCAACAAAAGATTCTCCAACTTCAAAATCTTGGGTAGAAGATACTCTAAGATATCCATAAGAATTATTCCAAGATTGAATAGATCCTCTCTTTGAACCAGAAACAACATCTTCTCCTTTTTCAAATTCATCAACTTTTAACTTAATATCAAAAATTGGAAAATCAACATCTGCAATAATTTTAGGAGATGACAGATTAGATTGGAAAGTTCCTGGAATTTCTCCTTCAGGGATAATACCAGATAAACCATATCTTACAGTTCCTAAAGTTCCTCCAATATTAGGATCAGTTGCCTTTATTTCAAAAAGAGTATAATCATAATTTCTGCTATTATAACCTTTTCCAGTACTTCCCAATCCAACACTAACTCCTTCAATTAATACTTTTTTGCCAACTTCAAATGGATAATCTGCTGCATCACTAAAGCTAGCTCCAATAGTTACTGTAACATCCTGAGTTCCACTATTATAATCAAGATTGTTAATAGTAAATCCACTAGAATTATCAGTAGGAATTATAGTAGGAATAACATTATTTAAAGTCTTAACATTCTTCAAAATAGAAACTTTATCATCACCTAATTGATAATCTAATTTTACATCCTTAACTTCTTTCTTAGTTAATCCATCCAAAAGAACTAAAGTAGGAGCAGTTAAATAATTTTTACCTACAGAAGTAATTCCAATTGTATCTAAAGAAGATAGTAAATCTAACTTTATTAATTGAGGAATATTTGCTTCAGGTCTAAGAGTATTATCTGCAGAATATTCAAATCCAATATCTTGAATATGAACATTACTTATTCTACCAATTCCATCACCTTTTGTTTCTAAAATAGCATTTTTTCCTTTATCTGTTATTATAGTGCTAATTCCAGGTAAAGTTTTATATTCAAATCCACCATTCTCTATTTTAACAGATTCTATAGGTCCTTCAACATTATTAGAATTTGTATTATAAGAAAATACTCCATCTGAAGAATTATACTCTAATTTTTGAGGATCTCCAGATGTTACAAATTTAAATGTTGTAGATCCTACTCCTACTATTGTATGCTCTCCTGCTAAAGGATTATCTAATAAATTTAAAGAATTATTATTAATAATATTTTCATCATCTTTAACTATTCCCATTTTAGATGAAATATTTAAAACTTCATTTATAGGAATTAAATTATAAAATAATTCTTCATCTATTTCAGAAGTATTTTTAATAGTAAGATTAGCATTAGCATCTATACCAATTCTACCAGTTCTAACAATATTAAAATCATCTGTCTCTCCTGAAGTAAAGAATGAATTTTTAAGTCTAGTATCTTTATAAAGATTAAAATCAAATGCACTATAAGAAACTTCATTACTTGTAACAGATAAAGAAGAATCCGAAAGATCAAAATATATTTTTAAATTCTTTTCAGATTTAATAGGTGGATTAATAGGAGAAATAGTACCTGGTGAAGCACTAGTAATATCAATTACTATAGGATTTAAATCTATAGATTCATAATAACTATTAGATAATTTAATAGTATTTTTATCTACTACAGATGCATAATAAATCCCATCATCTACTAATCCTCCAGAAGAGCTATCAGCAGTATGAATAACTTTTTGGCCATTATTATATCCATGCTTAGATATAGTAATAGTATTATTAGAAACATTAACATCACCTGCAGCAAAAGTTCTAGGATTAATTACTAATCTTCTATTATAATCATTATATGCTACATTTACTGTAGTAGTTATTCCTGGTTGAATTGATAAATCAATATTATCATCAGCTTTAAGGCCATGAGTGGATGATGTGGATACAGTTACTTCTGATCTACTTAAAGATCCTGTTATACTACCACTGTAATTAGTTTTAAAGCTATGGTATGTATTAGTGCCAACTCCGATAAAATATAAAGTAGACGTTGTTGCTGTGCTATTAATTCCTACAAAAGTACCTGTAGCTCCTAAACCAACTCTAGCAGTAGCAATTCCAATCAAATCATCTGTCAATTTAGCTGCGTATAATGTTTGCCCATGAGTAAGAGCAAATCCATCAATACCATCAGTAGAAACTGATATTCCAGCACCTGTATTAGTGCTATATGTTAATGCATCCCCAGTTTGCAATTTATGATTTTTAAAATAAAGGGATTTGGTAGGAATGAATATTTCACTTATTCCTGTACCTGGATTAGAAAATACTATAGTAGATCCTATACCAACCCCAGAAATAGTTCCCAATCCAAGAGATTCTGATGGATTAAAATATAATTCTTTATTTAAATTTAAATTAGAATTTTCTAATAATGAAGAAGCAAAGAAAATGAATTTTCTAGGATCTTGAGAAACAAGGCTATCTGCAGTATGAGCTGATCCTACTGTAGAATTATATTCTCTTATTACCCTAACTCTAGATAATTCAGGTTCTACCTTTATAACTTTTACTTTCTCAGTACCTATACCTAAAATATCATTTTCTACTAAACTAGGATATTGTAAAAATCCATCTAAATTAAAATAAGTTACAATTCCAGTAGCAGAAGAAGCACTTACAGCATTATTTAATTTAAATCTATCAGTAGATACTCCAATAGTAATAACAGTATTATTTGGTATACCAGAAGTACTTAATCCAGAAATATATAAAGATTCATCCTTATAAAAATTATGAGGATTTGTAGTATAACCCACAAATTCTCCACTATCCTTTCCAAGTACAAACTCAACATTAGAATGTTCAGTATAAGCAATACTAACTTGAGATACAGTTCTTCCTGCAATCTGATCAACTATTGCTTTAGATCCATATCCACTAGAACCAAAATCACTGAATACTACTTCATCTCCAACTTTATATCCTGTTCCTCCAGTATTAACTCCTACTTCTTCAATTTTTCCTGCAGTAGTATTCTTAATATAAGTTATTTGTTTTCTAATATCACTAGGATCTGTTATAAACTCATAACTAGTATCCTTCAAAAGAAAATTATATTGGCTCGTATTTCTAACTAAAGTAGTATCATTTAAATCTACAATATCTTGATTTGAATCTATATCAAAATTATATTCTTCAATTTCATGTTTATAAGAATTACCTATAAAATAGGGAAACAATGGTTTTCTATAATTCTTAAATGCTCCTGTATCATCATTTATAGTGGGATTAATAATTGAAAAATAAGCATATACTCCATTAGGAAATTCTGGAGTTTTGCAGAATCTTCCATTATGTTCATCTAAATCTTTATCATCAGAATAAACATAATCCTCAACAAAGAAACCTTCCTCATATATTTGTTCTCCTGTATCTGTTAATGGATTGGGTCTAAAACTTGATATAGTAGGAGAATAACCAGATTGAATAATCTTAATAGGTCCACCAGAATTGGTGTCATACCCATATGGTCCGTAAATAGGTGCTCCATCATAAGCCCATCCAATAATTGGAGAATGGTTAACTGAAACTTCTTCAATGTCATTTTCGAGAGCTAAATCTGGAACAAAAACTTCTTTATCTCCTACTGTTTTTCTAATATAAGTGTTTTGCCTTAATTTTCTAGGAATATATGAGTGTGAATATTGAAGACCATAATCCTCATTTAATCCAACACTTAATATACCATCATCAGTTGTAATTTGTTCATTTTGTATTAATCTTTCTACAGAATTAATAGTCCAAAATTTTGGATTAGAATAAAATTTAGCTCCATCACCATTTGATGTAACTGTTATATTTGCATCTGTAGAAGTATGACCAATACCAGCATTAATAATTTTAACCGAATCTATAGATCCTCCTTTTAAAATAGGAACAATGTCAGTTCCTGAACCTTCTCCTATTAATTTTAAATCAGGAGCTGAGTTATATTCACTTCCCCCATTCAATACTATAACTTCAGATAACTTACCATCAACACTTATAACAGGAATTAATTGAGCATTCTTACCATTTTTAATAGTAAAAGAAGGTTGTCTATTATAATTGATTATACCATCTGACCCATAAGAAGATCCACCATGACACATATTTACAGACTTAATAGATCCTCTTACTACAGGTCTTAAAGATGCTTCAAAGTTTTGACCAGAGAAAGTTGCAACTCCAATATTTCCTTCTAATGATACTGAAATGGGAGGATAATTAAATTCATTAATTCCTTGACCCCCAGAAGAAAGATTAACATATTTTTTATTTCTCAAGTAAAAATTAGCTGGAGTAGATCCAACACCAACCGCTGATAATTTAAAAGATCCTCCATCTACAGCAGTTACATAATAATCTGTTAAAGTAGCAAGTCCTATAATAGGAGTAGTTTTATTATCATATCTAATCAATTCTCCAGTTTTATATCCATGATTAGAAATATTAATTGTATTAAGAGAAGTATTAATTCCAGAAGAAACAGTAGAAGTTAATCTATTAGTATAACCAGACCCAGAGCTACCAATACTCACAGATCCAATAACTCTTTTTTTAGTAGCAGATTTAAATTCTTGAATACCTGCTCCATAACCAGTAAGACCAACACTAGAAACTCCAGAAATAGCATCTTGATAATTATTATGCAATGAAATAGTAGTTGCATTTTTAAGACAACAATAGTAAGAAGATTCAGTAGTCAATCCAGCAATAGCAGTCTGAGTATCTGTAGTGTATATTACAAGTTCTCCATCTCTAAATTTATGATAAGTTGAGAATCCAATTGTATTATTAGTAAGATTAACATAACCTCCAATTTCAGTAGAATCAAAAGTTATAGAATGATTTTTTAATACTATATTTGGAAATGCTATACATCCAGATCCATTTCCACCACTTATTTTTATAGTAGGAGGAACAAGATAATCAAATCCTTCATCTATAACATCAATTCTCTCGACAGAACCTTGAACTTCACAATAAGCAGAAACACCACTACCTACACTATCCGTAATTGACAGAATAGGAGGATTTGTAACATCATAATGATCTCCTTCATCAGTAACAGAAATATTATCAATAGGACCATAATAAACACCATCCTTAGATTTATAATTAAGTATTTCTACTCCATTAACCAAAATACCAATCTTACCAAAAGGCGTTGACTTATTAGTAATAGAAGAAATAGGAGGTGCAATTTTTCTTACTAATTTTTGAGTGCTTATGGTTTTTTTAGTAAAATCAGTAAGTTCAAATTTATTATCTGAAACAGTTCCCGAAAAAGAAACAAATAATTCATTATCAATATTTGAACTACTTTTACAAAGTTTAAAAGTATTAATATCTACTTTTTTGATAAAATATTCAGATTCTGTAATATCTAATTTATTAGTTCCTTCTCCAGCTACGTATGTTATACTTTCTCCAGTTATTAGTCCATGATTAGGTATAGTTATTTCAGTACTTTCATCAAAAGATCCTGAAAATAAAAGATCAGATTCTCTAATATCTAAAGCATCATTAAAGTAGCTTGGAAGAGAAGGAGAAGTAATATATACATCATCCTCATCTAAATAAGAATTTTGAATATCTGTAGTGTAAATATTAGAATTTTGATAATTACTAAGATTAGATTTTGATATTAATCTTTGAATTTTATATGTTATATTAGGATCTAATTCACCAGAACCTTTAATTAAAACTTCTTTAGAACTAACTAAAGAAATTATAGAACAAGAAATAGTATTAATTAAAGCATTATCTCCAGATTGAAAAATATGATTATCAAAAAGATTTAATTTATAAGTAAAGTTTGATTTATCAATTAATTCTATAGATTCTACATTATAAGTAACAGAAATATTAGTAGTTAAATTTTTTGTTATTATATTTTTAGAAACAGATCCTAATCCTTTTGGTTCAATAACACTACCTTCTTCATTATAATAACTTCCACCAAATTCTGCATCTAAATTGTTTAAAACACCAGTTACTCTAACCTTTACTACATTAGCTGTTCCTACTCCAGAATATCCATATGCATAAGTATCTAATCTTAAATCTTGTGTAGGTAAAATATTATTACTAACTCCAGAACATCCATAAAATTGATTTAAGGATTTTGAAGTATAATTTATAGTATTGGATGTTCCATTTTCAAATTTTGCAATCAAAGTTCCTGTTGTTCCGAAACCAACAGTAGAATCAACACTTAATACAGTAGATCCTACAGAAACAGAATCTACTAATTTAGTAATAGGATGTATAGAAAAATCTCCAGTAACTTGAGATAATGATTGATTATAATCTAAACTTAATCGATAATATTCTTTATCCCCTCTTAGTATTCTTTCTATATTACTAATAGCCCCATTAGCTTTAGGGAAATCATAGATAGAATCTTGGAATAAATTTCTATTAACAAGATCCATAGGATCTCCTTCAATAGATTCTACTACTAATTGTTTAGAAATTTTATAATTAGCATCAGAAGGTATAAAAAGATTATCTCTGGGTTTAATTACATCAACATTTTCTCCATATAAAGCTCTAAATAAAATTTCAAAAGAATCATCAGTTCCTTTAGAAGAATAAAAATCTTTTGATTGTTTAATAAACAATCTCTTATTAATATCTGCAGATAAAGATCTTTCTTCAAAACCAGGAGCAATTTGATTCTTTACCTTTTTATAAAACTCTTCTAAAAATCTAATACTTAAATTATTAACTACTGATCCAGAAGAATGAGTAGAAATTCCAGATTTAGAGAAAAGTAGCTCATCTGGCTTATTGGGACTTCTATACGAAGTGATACCACTAAATCCTCTAGAACACCCAGTAAAGGAATTAGTAGTAATACCAGTATATGTGATAATTTCAGAATCTATCTCAAGTAATCCATAAGAATCTGGAAATCCAACAGTAGATTCTACAGAAATAGTATTATCAGCAATTCCTACATTAGTAGATAAAGATGTAGAATCTATAAGATCTGATAATTCATCAATTTTGATATATTTGTCAATATTCTGTAAAATATCTAAAGTTGACCCCTGACCCTCTAAAGAAGTATAATATTGTGCTAAAAAATCACCAGCAAGAGGAAAATCCGCTTTTATGAAATCTGGCAGTTGATTTTTAACAACTGAACTAATTTTGACTCTTGTATTTTCTGGCATTTTATAATGGTGTTAATTTACCTGCTTGATAAAATTTTATAAAGGTGCAATATTATATGATCCTAAAGTATATGTATCTGAGGTAGTCAAGGTAGTATTTAAAGTCTCAGTATCAGTCAATCTTGCAATATCACCTTGAACATAACTAGAAGTTGCTGTATAATTAGTTCCTGAAGAACTTTCTCCAGCAACAACAGAATCAGATACCATATCCACAGTACTATTGTTAATATCTAATTGCAAATAAAGATCTTGCAATCCAATAACATCATTTGATTTAGGAGAACCAGAAACTTCAATAATTGGTATTTCTTGTACTCTTTTCACTGTATTTGTAATATTAATAGGTTTTAATAGAATTTCAGCTCTTTCATATTCAATAGTTCCTACATTTTCAGAAACAATTACTGGATTATTCCTAGATTCTAATCTAAACAAAAATAAAGTTCCTTTTAACCCATCTTCATCAGGAATATCACCCAAATAAACAACATCTGCCATTCCAGATATAGTAAATCCCGATGATCTAATATTATAACCATTAGCATTGTTTATATGAAATGGATTACCAAAACAAAGTTCATATTCTGCAAGTTGGTTCAATGAAGGTTTCATATCCCTTCTCATTTCAATTTTAGTAATATTAGAAGTTATAGCAGCGTTACTATTATCTACAACAGTTTGAAATTTACTATATTTAAATTTCGCACCATATTTGTTCATTTCCGCAGACTCTGAGTAAGCATTAATATTGTTAGATACTACTGTTTTAAGAGCATCAGAACTAGATGCTAAATTAGGGTTATAATAAGCATTAATATGAGCTTCAATATACAAATATTTCAAATCTAAGATTTCAGTTACTATTCCAGCAACAGAATACTTCCTTAATTTCTGATTGAGGTTTTCTTTAATAGAATCGGGAACATAAGGACCATAAAAAGGCTTAATTGTAATAAAAACCTTACCATATTGAGGAGGAGTCAATTCTTCTCCTCCAAAAACTGATACAGATTCAGTTTCAGCATAAATTTTAGGAATTAATGCCTCATAATCAGCTGCTGTAACTGCTCTATTGTATGCAGAGTATATTTTAGGTGAATATTTCTTAATAGACTCTATAGATTCAATTTCTTTACCTCCTGTAGACTCATTTACAGTAGAAAGTATAGAAATTCCTGCACTTACAAGGTTATTGTTGTTATCAACCACTCTTCCTGCAAAAGAGAAGGAACTTACACCATTAGCATCTGATCCAGATGAGGTAATATAGGAAACTTCAATATAATTTTGTGCTTTTAACTTTTCTCCAAAGACTCCATCACCAAAAATCATCTCATATCTCTGATCATCAATTTCTTGAAGGAAATATACCCTCGAAGATGAGGTAACTTCCACTAAAGTGTCAGAAAATACGTATTTTTTAGAAGAAGTGCTAGATTGAGTCTCTCTTACCAACACTTCTAGGGTAGAAGTATCAATATTTGCATTTTCGAGAATATATCTTGAAGGAGGAGCTGGATTTGCTGCAGAAACAGTGAAATTTGAGGTTAAAAATGTGCCTTCATAGATAACCACATCCCTAAAAGTGGCAATTCCATCAATTACAGGCACTGTAATGTCACTTGGGATGGAAAAAGAGTAACTTTCTGACCCAAATACTGATGCAGAAGTGGTTACAAGACCTTTTTTAAGAGTTAAGGTAACAGGTTTAGTAGTAAAACCAGTAGTATTGACAAAAAATGAAATTATTGCCCTTGAAGCAGTTCTTGATCTTGGTGTATAACCTATATTTCTTGCTAATGCTACCACATTTTCTCTTAAAGTAGCACTATCCAAGAAAACTTCATTGCTAACCATGTTAGCATTGTATGAAGAGATGTAAGTATTGTATGCTAATACATCAATTATGTTAGAAAGATTAGATCCTTCAAAATCATAGTCTGTAAAATTAGAATTTTCTCTCAAATAATCCTTCAATGAGGTTTTTATTTGATCGAAATCTAGATTTGTAAAATTTACTAGTGCCATTTATCTTGTAGGCTGAAGTGCAAATGTTAATTGTTGAGAAAGAGCATCAATACCTACTATTGTATAGGTAATAGTTACATCAAATTCATGATTATCATAATTTGGTTTTACTCTAACATCTTCTAATTTTACTCGAGGTTCAAATCTAATGATAGTTTCTTCAATTTCATCCCTAATAACTGATGAAGATATCTCATCAATGGTTTCGAATAGGACTTTACTTACACCAGACCCTAAATCTGGATTAAAAAATCTTTCACCAGGTGTAGTAAGCACCAAATTCCTAATGGAACGTGCAATAGCAGTGTCATTTTTGACACCTATAATGTCAGAAGTAATAGGATTTACCTGAAAAGACATGCTAACGTCTTTAAATCCTCTACTAATCCTTTCGACAGGCATGAAACAACGGTAAATATAAGTTATTTATGAGCGTTTATATAGTAAAAAGTTTTTCCACAAGACCAAACCCTGTTTTCAGGGTTATATTTAGGCGACTAAATAAAGTGTCATTACGGATTGCTACTTTAATGACTTTTATACCATAAAAGACTCTAAGGAACACTATCCCTAGAGTCTTTTTGATTGGATATGTGGAAAACTCGCTATATATTAATTAGCAATCCGTAAATGAACTTAAATGTTAAAGGAAAAAGCACGTCAAGAATACACTGATATTCTTCTGGAGGAAATCATAAAAAAATTCCCTCATCATAAATCCCTAATTCAAGAGTTAGAAGATTTATTATATAAGGGAAAGAAGTGGGATAGAAGAGATAACGTTATAACAGCATAATTATCTTCCTTGCCCTCTATACCTTTTTTTAGGTTTATTGGCACTAGTGGCAGCATACTTAGTATGTTTGCCTCTGCCTTGGTACGTCTTTTTAGGTATGGTTTCTACGTAATCACCACCAGAGAGAGATTTTTTGACTGGCATTACTCTTCTTCCTCCATTTGTTTCATAATTTTTTCAGACATTGCTAGAACATTAGAAACGTTCTTAAGATTCTCTATTTGAAACATCACATCAGCAATGTGCTTGCTAATATAAGGTTCTTCATTTCTTGCTGCAAAGGAAAGAGCATTCCTTAAAGATGCAACTGCCTCATCTAATGAGGATTCTACTTGTTTTGATAGTGCCATTAGAGGTCCCCCCTTAGATAACTCTTGTTTTCTCATGACCCACTCTAATACGAGGGTCACACCATATGTCATCACCTGCTTCAATAGCATCTAAGCAGAATGAGACATCCTCACCACACATATCCTGAACTGCCCCAGACTCAAAGACTTGCATCTTAGGAGCAAACCAAGGATAAGGAAGGTTCTCAAATACTCCCTTCTTAATTAATACCCAACCAAAACCTGTATAGTCTACTGTAAAAGGTTTCTTCCTCTTACTCATAGTCTCTACTGTTTCATGATTCATGACTCCACCATTCTTTCTGAAATCATCTTCCTCTAACCAGTGTGCTACTGAGGTAGTTGTGCCATCTTCAGTGGCATACCATCCTGCAGCAATTCTCTTCTCTTCACCTTCAGGAGGAACTGCCATATCACAGAGTTGCCAGAACTTTTCTGTAGTAAAGACAATATCAGAGTCAATCCATAATTGATAGTCATACTCTAATTTACCATCCCAAGGAACTTGCTTTGGTCCTCTGAGAACATTAGCACCTAATACTTTACATCTAGCAAAGTTAACCATAGAGGAATAGTCTTGACTGATCTGAATAGACATTCCATTCTGAACCATGTCAAAACATAACTGAACAAAATTCTTTAAAAAGATATAACTACATCCTCTACCAGGTAAACAGAAAACTATTGTCTTACCTTTCATTCTTGCTTTGATTGCATCATAATCCCAATCTGGTTCTTTCTTTTTGGGTGCTGCTGCCTTAACAGTAAATCCTTTTGCCATAACTGTGTAATACCTTCAATTCAATTATAGAGTAATTATATGTATATGTCAATAAGAATCTTCTTCCCATTTATGTTTGTAGATAACCCTACCTGGTCCTCCCACACCTGCCTTAGGTCCTAACTTAATATATGATAGATCTTTCTCTGTATAATCTGTTTTTAGTAATCCAACCATAACGTTCAGTAACTGCCATTTCTCCTCAAAATCTTCTTGGGGCAAATTGCAATATAATACTTTATCCCTTGCATATATGTGGTAACTAGTGTCTTCCATATCCTCTATGTTACTATGTTATATATGAAAACCACCACAATTCCTAAGGTGGTCCACATAAAAAAATTACCTATTTTAAAAGGTAATAAGAGTAAAAACTTCATGGGCAATTTTTTGTAGGGAAAAATTTTTTGATATTGATATTGCTAGCTCAATTTGTCACCTCTGTAGGTTAGGGTTGTTTGCTTTTTTTCGATCACGCACCCCATAATAATAACACATAACAAACAAATAACTGTCTGTTCACTAACACTAATACTAATAAGATATGGGCACTATCTGTTAAATAGCACCCATACAGTTGTTGTTAGTTATAGCACTGTATCTGTCACCTCTACGATATCATCTAGAACTGCTAATATGTCTGCTCCGTTGTTAGTTTGCTCTAGTAGGAAAAATGCAAAGTTTTCTGACATAATCATGATAATAAAGTATACAGAATAGTTTAGAGACTTACTCAGGTCTGATAACATTTAGTGTGAGTATTTCACAGTTCTTCAATATAACTTTCTACCTGCTCATTGTCTTCTAATTCAAATAACTTTCTCCAATCAATTTGCCTTGCATTAAAATCATCTTGTACTTGAAGAGTTAGTGTTACTCTCACTTGCTTATTAGTGGTGGGAGTGTAAAGAACTGACATGAGACTTGGGGGGAGTTTGTGTTAGTTTCTATAGTGTTATTATAGTCTCAATTACTGATAATGTCAAGTGTTATTATGTATAAAATCTTGTATGTCAGAAAATGCAAATGTCTCAGAAGATTTATAACAAACTCCTTGACATTTGGGGGAGATTCTGTTAGACTGCTCCCCAAGATCACTACTCTATGTGACATTTAACAACCTAATTAACCCTCTATTTATTACACTTTTCCACACCTCTTTAAACAACTCATTTACATTTAATTAACCATTTATCCACATTAATTAATACTTTTTCCACAACTATTGTGTATATTCTGTGGAAAAACTGTGTATTTCTCTGTTACATAGTAGTGTAATATCTCCTCATACATATTAACATTATAACTGTAATCTGTCAACTTGTTTATAACCTCGCTACCTCTATTCTGGGAGTAATTGTTTGTATTAATCATATCTAATTACCCTCCTTAAGTAATGATTTAAGTTGATTAATCTCATCTAATTCTCTACACTTTTCCTCCAACTTCTTATCTATTCTATAACAAATATCTTCCAATTCT
>VTLG01005792.1_pt1 | contig 39800 bp, 54 predicted proteins | sample 4694571 | NCBI WGS metagenome assembly VTLG01 (sample SAMN12604809, study PRJNA352737) | marine metagenome | biome: ENVO:00000447; feature: ENVO:00000209|ENVO:00000569|ENVO:01000036; material: ENVO:00002151; isolation source: viral sequences binned using virsorter ... | reverse complement strand
TGTATCATATTGGTCTAACCAAGCTGTATCACCGATGTAATCATCTAATACTTCTCCATGTCCAATTTTTGCAAGTAGACCTCGTTTTTTGTTTTCTGCTATACGATCTGCTTCTATTTTAGCTAGACGATCTTCTTCTTCTTTTTTAGCTTTAGCTTCGTCTACTAATCGTTTCTCCTCTGCCAGTTTTGCGGCTAATGTTGCGGCTTCATCTTTAACCCATCCTTGCTGTTGACCCGGAGGACCACCAGTTTGTGTAAATATTTGACCACCGCCACCGCCTTGACCACCGCCAACTGCTTGACCACCGCCTATACCATAGCTACCTCTGTCTCTAGATTTTTCACCTCTGTCTACGTTACCACCGCCAACACCACCACCCGGTAGATTAAAAAAGTCATCTAAACTAGGTAATCCTGCTGGACCCGGATTTGGTTTTCCATCCATAGATCCATGTATATTTGCATCTACAAGTAAATCTTTTTCTGCATCTGTAATATATGCTAATTGAACAGGAGGAGAATCCGCGTGTGATTGTGCTCTTACAGGCGCTGTTATTTCTGGTTGTTGACCTAAAAAGTTTATTACGCCTCCTTGATTATAGGATAGACCTAACATCTGCATATCTAAAGGTGTTAAATTTTTTCTTGGACCCGGCATTATGCTACCCTCTGTATTGGTTTACGTGCGTTCATGATTCCTCCTTGTGCCGCGAATGTAATTTCTCCCGGTCCGCCAAATAGTTGTTGTCCTTTTGCCATGGTGTTTGGATTAATTGGTCCGGTGTTCGTGATCGGTGGTGCCATATTAACACTAGCCAATCTTGATTCTGAATTTATAGGTGTTGGTAAACTTGCTTGTGGTTCTTCATCCTCTGTTAATCTTTCACCAGACTCTTTAAATGATTCTGTTCCAACACGTATTGTTGTTGTAAGAACAGCATTGTCATCTTTGATAAAACGAGAAAGTGCTTCAGCAATTTGTGCGTCTACTTCATCGCTAAGTGGTTTAATAAGTAAGGCTGCAAACTCTGGATCACGAAACGCTCTTGATAGAATACGAATTGTTTCTTGTTGTGTTCTACCAGATAGCATTGCATTTGCTGCTCTACCACCAAGACCCGCTAATACAAGAGGTGGACCTGCGCCTAAAGCTCCTGCTTTTGCACCTAGAATACGACCCAAAGATGAAATAAAAACATTTTGTTTTGAGAAAATATCTAAAGCACCAACATTACCTTTTAATAGTGCTGGCTCTACTGCTATTAATGTATCACTAAATTCTTTCCACATTTGAGCGCTTTCCTCACCATAAACTCTTGTCAATAAGTCCATGTTGTTATTAATAAACTCAGAAGTTGTTTTTAAATTTATTGATTTTTTACCACCTTTGGTAACTGGTTTAATGGTATTAAATATATATTCAGTAACAGAATCTTGAAAACCTTGTAATGCTAAACCGCTGTCATCTGCTCTATTTAAAAGAGTGACAATGTTATCCATTGCTTGAAGTTTATCTTCAACATTTTTAGCATCAAAAACATTTTTAATTACAGTGTTATTAGATAATCCTAAGTCACTACTAGATAGTATTGTATTTGATCTATAATGTGCTAAATCTTTTTCTGTTCTTGCTTGTAAAGCAAGTCTATCTTCTACTAACACTTTTGCAGAATCTGCATCTCTTAAATTTTTTACAAAGTCATCTGGCATTTGATTAATAATTTCTTCATTATTTCGTATATATTTTTCTAATGCTTTTGCAGGAAGTTGACCATTTCGTGGATCAATTAATCTTGCAATATCATCTTTTATTTTAGCTTGTATTCCCGCAGTTTCACCATTTAAAACATTTAAAAAATCTTTAGTTTGAATACCTCCACCTTCACCTTTAGACATTAAATCTTCAAATTTTTTAGCATTAATAATTTGTGGATTGCCTTTTGTTGTGTTGTATTCTAATAAATTTCCAATAGAACTATCATAAATATCTGTTTGTATTTTATTACTAAAGCTTAATGCAGAATTTGCTTTTTCTATGTTTGCTTCAGGTACACTTTTTAATAATGAACCGTCTACTTCATTTAATAATGACTTATAATTTTGTGCTAATATATCACCTTGTTTTGTTCCAAGTTTAGATGCTTTTCTAATTTCATCATGTATTAATGCTTTTAAGTTTAATAATTCATTAATTGATTGTTCACCATCTAATAAACCAGTGGATAGTTTCTTTTTGCTACGTTTTTGGGTTGAAAATTTAAATTCGTCTGCAACATCAATTAAGCCGGCATTAAACATTCTTTCATCACCAGCTAATTTTTTTAATAGTGGTGGTATAGAACCACTTGGTGTAGTTTTAAATTGTGACATTAATATTTCCATTGCACTATCGCCAATGCTTGTTGCATTAACATTATCTCCAACTTTAGCCCAAAGTAGTTTTTCTTGACGTAACATATCAGATAAACCTTCTTCTAATTCTAATTTTAAAATTTTTGTAGCATCTGCTCTTGATAAATTTGGTCCAATTAATCTCATTTTTTCTGCTGCAATTTGTTCCGCTAAAGCAATACGAGATGACATGTAATTGTTTATACCTGCTATTCTGTTTTCAATAGACAAACTTACACTGCCCGGTATAACATCACCTGTTGTTTTACCTGTTATCATATAATCTTCTGACATCAGTTTACCTCGTAGAGTTTGTTCCATGTGGAGCATACGAGCATACTTATAAGCATCTAAAGCTTGAACTAAAGCAAGACCTTCTGGGTCAGCCATTATTTGTTCTTTTAATTTTGCTAAATCTTCTCCTCCTAAAATTTCATCAAGTGATCGAGGAAAATTAGTTTGATTAATACTATCACCAAATAACACAGACATTTCATTTTCATCTAAACCAAATTTCTTTTGTATCTCTTCCGCCGTCATATCTTTTCTTTGGAGGTCCGTCATTAACTTATTAATTTGTTGTTCGTCCATCCTAGAAAATAAAATGTTTGCTGCTGCTTTAGAAGCTGCTGAATGTGGTTTAAATATTTGATCATATGCTGATTTTAAACCAAGTTTTGAATCAAGAAATTTTAGTGTTGAGCTTACAGTAATAGGCGAAACATAACCAAAAGCCATGCCCCACGCTTCTAAATTTACAGGAACATTTGTTCCCGGATATTTAAGATCAGTTCTTTTATCTAGTTGTTGGCCCCATGCACCCAGACTTCCTGCTGAAAATGCCGCGCTTGTTTCAAACGCTCCTATCTTTGCCATATTAGCTGGTGTTGCACCTTTTAATGGAAGTGCCATTATAGGTATATTAATTCCTACTTCTTCTGCAATCCTACCCGTTATTGCTGTTAATAAACGTGTTTTATCATAATCTGTTTTAATACCAATTTTATTAAACATTTCTTCTACTTGTTTACCACCAAGAAAAGGTTTATCACTAACAATTTGATTATCCGGACTAACTTCAAATCCGACATCATTCATTACTTTTCTAACACCTTTTTCCCCCATACCTAAAATTATATTAACAATGTCAACAGGAAGACCTATTCCAATAGAGATACCTTTATTTGTTCCTTGCATAGCAGATTCATAAGCTACACCTATCTTATCCATTGTTGTTTCTTGTGAAATGTAATAGTTTTGAAGAGCTTTAAAAGCTTTTAATTGTGCAGCTTCATCTTTATCTTGTTCTGCTTTTTCTAAATTTTTGTATAAATCGTAAAGATAACGCTCTTCTATAGCGTTCTCAGTGTTTGCTGTATCCTCAATTGGTTTTACTGCATTTGGATTAGTTACTAAATTTTTATCTGACATATTAACTGTACTTTTTCTTGAACTCCTCTAGTTTCTTTTTTTCTTCTTCGTTTAAAGGTTCATTTAAACTTTCATCTGTTTTATCTATTAAGCTTATACTTCTAGAGAAAGGATCACCAAACTTCTCTATGTATCCTTCTTTAGTAAAGCCTTCTATACCGGCAGAGATATTATCAAGATATGCTACTCTTTCTTCATCTACCCCGCCTCGTAATATTCTGTCCACTTCTTTTACATTACCAAGTTCTCTTGCTAGTATAACCATTTCCGCTGGAACACGCTTACCTAATTGAACATTGTATTTAATTTTATTTAAAATCAAATCACTGAAAATTCCTCTTAAACGTTTAATTCTAATTTTGTTTGTTGCAGGAGAAATACCTTCACTTGGTAATGTTGCAATAATTCTTTGTGCATCAAAGTTTGATGGTACACCACTTACTAATTGTTCTATGGCTGTTGCTTCTAGACCTTTTTTAGCAGTCATGAATTCTACTAAACCAAGATTAACACCAAATGTTTCTGCGATAAACGCTGCTGGTTTACCTAATAAAGGAATAGCTTCATCAACATTGTTAAAGATAACACTCAAGTCTTTTAAGTTTTGAATAGCTTCTGAAACAGATTTTATATCTGCTGCTGACATTGGTGGTATTTGATTGTATCTTTTTACATATTCAGCTTTTAACGGTCCATAGTTTGGATCTCTATTATCTAAGTTATAGTATGAATCAACTGCATCTTTCACTGTTCCATCAGTATGTGTACTAGATTTAGATTCAGCTAAATCTGCTGAATTTACTTTGTCTTTGTTTTTAAATATTTTAAATAACTCGCCGTCTAACTCGTTTCGTTGACCTGTTGGTAAAGATTTAATAAAGTCAGAACCCGGTGGGAAAGCAGCTATTAAGAAGTCTAAGTCTGCTTCTGTTAGTTCAAAACCAGAATCACCGTATAACTCTTTAAATCTATCTTTAAATACTTTTTTCTGCGCTGTTATATCAGTAGTGTCCCCAGTAGTATCTATCTCTGCTTCTATACTTGGTTTCCAATCAAATGGTGCATCACTTACAGGAGTTGTTCCATATTTTTTATACCAAGCATCTTCGGTAATATAATTACCTGTTGTAGGATCTTTAAAAGATACATTTAGATTTTCATCTTGTCTACTAGCTATTTGTAAATACTTTTCTTCCGCTGGCATACCTTCTGTCCATTTTGGATTAGGTGCATAATATGTGTCTGTTTTTGGTGTAGCTGTTTTAGGTTCTGCTGCGTCTTTAGCCGCACCAAGTGTTCCTTCTATTGATTTTATTCTTTTAGAATCAAAGTCTTCACCATTTGCGTCTATCCAATTTGGTGGATTAACATTTGTTTTATCTTCAACTTTTGTAAGCACTACAGACGTGCCGTCTTGTAAAGTTACCTTGTAGTCTTGATAAGTAAAGTTTTGTTTTGGTCCAGAATCTGATGCTGTTCCAAGATTACCTATAATATCAAACTCATCTGCTGATACAACGTTCCCATCTATTGTATAATATGTTCCAGATGGATCATTCTTATTAAAAAATTCTGTTGCTACAGTGGTACTACCATCTTCGCTGTTTTTCATTCTTACTTCGTATTTGTTTTGTGTATATGTTTGTTTATTTGCTGCTGTTCTTTCTGCTGCTAAATCATCGTATGCCATATCTAATGCTTTCATTTTTGTTGCATCTTCTGCGTCCATACGTGATTCTTTTAATGCTCTTTTAGATGCTAAAGCAGATTCTAATTGTGGTGTTGCTGATTGTAATGATTGACCTGCAATATCTAGTGCGCCCCCAATTCCACCTTGGAAAGATTTACCAGACATCAAACCACCAAAAAAGGTAAGAGCTGACGGTGCAAGTAATTCAAAATTACTTACAGGTTCTCTTTTACCTTTTATACCTTGAATCATATCTAAGTATTCATTGTATGTTTTGCGCAAACCACTTTCTGGCTCGGGCATGTTATCAAGCATATTTTGTATTTTCATATTATTAAAATACTTTGTCATGCTATTCTGAGCATTTTCTATTCTATCATTTTCTATTGTAGAAGGGGTTACAATTTCTGCTTCTCGTTCTTTTTGTGTAAAAGCTGTATCGCCCCTAAGAACATTACCGCCATTAGCATACCCACGAACTGGTACTAAACCAGTCGTGATCCCTGTTCCGCGGTGCGCGTAGCCCCCGCCTCTAAACATGCTTCTTCTAAGTACACTCACTTATTATAGCCTTCTTGTTAAATAATCTAAACTGACAATACCACCTTCATTAAAAGGTACTATTTCAGGAAAGTAATTAACACCTACTATCTTTTTTGTAGTTCCTGTAGTTCCTGTAGTTCCTGTAGCTGTTCCACCAGTAGTTCCACCAGTAGTTCCACCAGTAGTTCCGCTCGGATTTAATGGAGGCATAGCCCAAACACTAGAAGTTTTATTAAGCAATTGAATTTCTTCAGGCGTTGCATTACCAGCCATTACTTTTGCTTCTAATGCTTTCATTGCTTTTACCCAATCAGCATTACTCATGTTTGGATTGTTGTAAGGAGAATATATACTTTTCCCCCATCCACTAATATCTCTTCCAGCCGCTTCTGATGCGGCAATATCAGTTCCAAGAAGAACACCCATATCATTTGCTTGATCTCTTCTTGCCATAGTTATTGATGCATCTGATCCCATCTCCATTGAAGGTGGTATTGGCGGCGGTGCTGATTGTGTTTGCCCCGGGGACCTTGATCCCAAAGTACTACCTCCTTGAGGGATAGTTGCAATTCCAGTACCCGTCCATCCTACAGGATTCATTCCTCCTTGTATGTTAGGATTTTGATTAATTCTATTTACGACTCCTTGCATTCCGCTATTCATTTGACTTTGTTGTGGTAATCCCGCTGCTTGGGAAAAAGCACTTAATGCGTTACTATATAATTGATTTAAATCTGCCATATTACCCCATTAATGCTCCAAGACCTGTTCCTATACTACCAATAGCGCCTGCTGCTTGCATATATGGATTAGTTTGTGGTAGTGGAGCTGTTGTTTGTGATCCCATCATTTGCGGTGATAATTGTTGTAATATACCAGCACCAGATGATAGTTGTTGCCACGGCGCGTTTTGTAAATTTAATTGATTTTGATAAGCTGTGTTAAGTCCAGTTTGTGCAAGTTGTTGTTGCATTCCACCAATTCCCATCAATTGATTAACATCAGATTGACCAAGAGCTTGTGTCTGTGCACCAAGACCACCCATTGCTCCAGCAATACCACTTGTCATTTGACCTAGTTGCCCAAATCCTTGACCTTGTTGTAGTCGTTGTTGATTAACTGCATTTGCTTGTGCTTGTGCTTGTTGATAATTACGTGACATATCTTCAAAAATACGACGTGATCTCATGTCCGCTGCATTACGCGCTAGTTCTGATTGTTGTAGCCCGTACCGTGAACCACCAAAGGCTCCCGCACCGACTGCTTGACCAGCTAGTTGGTTGCTTGCCATTTGTGATTGTCTATCAATTTCTTTTAAAGCATCTTGTGTAACTGCTTGTTGATAAGGATCCATAAAAGCTTGCGCTCTTGCTGGATCAAAATCCATTTGTCCTAGTGCTTGTACACCGGCTCCTGTTGCGCCTAGTGCTGCTGTTTGACCTGCACCGGCTGCTTGTAAATAAGGTCGATATGCACCAATGCCACTATAAGCTTGTTGCATTGCTGCTAATTGTGTAGGGCTAAATCCGGCTATCTGTTGCGCGGGAACATTTAATGGTTTACCCATCATTTGACCCAACGTATTAGCCATTTGCTCCGTTGGTTTTTCTAAGTACTTTGGTACTATAGGTGTTGTTACTTCTGTTGCTGTAGCCATTTTATGCTCTCGCCTCCAATCTATCCATTGCTTCGTACATTTTCTTTGCGCCCTCGCGACGGTCGCCTCCGCCCGCACCTCTGACTGCTTTAGCCGTCATGACAAATTCTCCGTCGCTTAGCATTGCCGGAATGGAATCACTTGTTCCTGTTCCCGGTCCTATTGACTCTCCGCCTTGTTGTAAATCCATGACACCGCCTTGTGCCATTGGTTGTACAATAGGTAAGTTTTGTGCATATTGCAATTTAGGATTTAACATAGAGTCATAACTTAATCCGTGTGGTTCATATGTGTAACGTTCTCCTACGTCTTCATCGTCTGTTGTCATTTGAATTAATAAACCTAGTCCTGCTGTTCCTAATCCAAATAAAACGGCGGCATCTTTAATACTCATCCCACCAAGAATACTTGTTTTAGCTTTAGATATTCTTTCAGCTTCATTAATTAATAATTCTTGCGGAACATTAGCATTTGCTGGATCAGAAATTAATTTATTGTAAGCTTCTATTGAAGTTTGCTCTTCTCCTTTACCCATCCCAAATCCTTTAGGATTCCAATAATCTTTTAGTTGTCCTCTTCCTTCTGGAGTAAAAGGACTTTTTAACATATCAGTAAAACTCATTCCAGTATTAGAAAGGCCTTTTCCACCAAGCCAATTTTGTCCACCTGCTACATTACTTGCTATTCCCGACAAACCGCCAAGCGCTCCCATTTGTGCCCATTGACTTGGATCACCGGGGTTTTCTCTTTTGAATGCGCCTAGTCCTGCTCCAACCAAAGCACCGGCCGCTGGTCCATACATTGCACCTACAATAGGTGCAGCGTAGCCAGATATATCTGCTGCTGCTTTTTTTACTCTATCAATTATTTTTTTAAAAAAGAATTCTGGTTGTCCTGTTACAGGATTTTTTGAATTTAATTCATTACCTACAATGTATCGTCCGGGTTCAATACCCATGTCTACCATTGTTTTAAATAACCGTTTTTTCAATATAGGGTTTCTATCTAAAACCTCCATTGGAACAACGGTCTCACCTTCTGCTGCATGCACGATATACGTATCTTCATAACGACCAAGGCCGCCAATCTTTGATACAAAATTCTTAAATTGATCTAGTGCTTGTAATCCATGCATGTTTATTTCATGACCTCTCCGAATATGTCTAGGTTATTCACCTTTATAGCGACATCGCGTTTAATATCTTTTTCTTCTGTGGAAGTTGCAGGGTCTTTTACGTCCGCTTGTGCTTCTTCTTCACTAGCGTATTGTTTACCTGTTTGCGCATTAGAGACTGTTACTGAAGTTTCAATCGGTAAGACATTAGGAGTTTTCTTACCAGCTAATACGTTTTCGTCCTTTTTTATACTCATTTTCCCATCCTTTTGCAATAAGTTTTTATTATTTTAAACATTATGACATCTCCATTACGCTTAAAATTACGTGTAAATCACCACCATTTTCTGCCTGTACCTTAATTACCTCTGATTCTTTAGCAATCAAAGGGCAAGGTGAGCCAATGGAAGAATCTGCTGAATCTTGATTTAAGCTTCCAGTAGCTAATAATTCTTCTGTAGTTAAACTTTGCACTGTTCTATCAGTCTGTAAATTATAACTAACACTACTAGTATCTACTAGATAAATTGATATTTTACAATCATTTTGAGCATCTACATTAGATACACGAATTGATTTAATAATACCTGTAGTTGCTGTAGGTACAGTATACAATGTACTTAATTCACTAGTTGTTATCACGGATTTATAATTTGTATAAGCATTAGCCATTTAAGATAAAAACCATGCCTTTCTTTCTTCATCATCACTTAATGTTTCAGGAGTATAAGTATTATTTAATAAAAAAATTAATTGTTCCAATGTTTGAATTAATTGGTTCATTTGTGATTGATCATATTTATCTGGTGCTTGTGGTAATCTTGGTATTACAATTTTTGCCATTAGTATCTCCTTCCAAATAATGAACCTAAACCACCAAATCCACCAAATCCAAAAGGACTAAATGGACTATATGCTGGTCGTTGTGGTTGTACTTCTTGTGGTTGTGCTTTTTGCATATTTTCAAAACTTGCAATTTGATTACCAAGAGTACCTATACCTTTTTCCACACTATCTAATTTATTATTTACTGTTTCAAATTGTTTACCCATACCACCCATTTGTTCATTAAAACTTCCAAGTGCATCTTGGTACCCGGTCATTTGATCACCAAAGCCTGTTAGTTGTTCGCCAAAACCACCTAAAGTTTCACCAAAGTTTTCAAACTGACCAGAGTAATCTGGTTGTGGCATTGGTTGTAGCCTACCAAACATTGGTGGTTGTGGTTGTATACCAATAAAATTTGGTGGAGTAATCGGCATTGGTCTGTCAAAATGTGGAGGGTTTAAACCTCCATCAATAGACATCAAAGGAGGTTGACGTTCTATATAATTTCCTAAACCACCGCCCGGAGGAAAAACACCTTGATTACCAGTAGGTGGTATATACTCTTGATTATGTATGTTAGTTCCAATTAAATCATCTAATGCCATTAGCCACCCCTCATTCCGTCTGGTTTCATATCCAGTCGAAGTGTACCATATCGCCATTTATCATCAACGGCGTCACTTGCTATTCGTACAGCAATTTGTCTTCCACGTATTCTTGTATCTTGTTTCGTTGTACTTGTTGTTACATCATAGGAACCATGACTTGTTTGTGTTCCTGTTGGATAAGGTCTACTTTTAATTGTCACATCAACCGTACCCGCTTGATTTTTAAAGTCAGGAATAAATCGTGCAATAGACATAAATTGATCACCATCTGCAATATCAATGTCACCAGATTCAATATAATTAGACATTGCTGAGCTTTCATCATTAACACCTTTTTCATGTGCATATACAAAAGTACGTCCCGCTTTAAGTCCATTGATAGTTGATATACTTGCTGTTGTATCACTTGCATCGTATTCTGTTGCATAAGGATTGTCATAAACACCACTATCAGCCCATGAACTTCTTGCTAAAGTGCCAATATACCATAAATTTTCTGCATAATTAAACATTACCACTCTATCAATTTGATCGGAGCCTTCTGATGGATAAAACCACATGACTTCATTAAAGTCAGAATTTGCTGAACAAAATACATCTTGTTTAGCATTAGGATTGATATTATCAAATACATAGTCTTGAACCGAACAAGGTATTTTTTTAACCGAACCATCATACATAAAGAATGATTCATCGCCCATCCAAAATGATACACCAGATATATCAACCGCTGCATTAAGTCCTATTGCACCACATTTAGAACCAATTAACTTAAATCCAAAAGTAAAAGGTGCACCAATAAACTGCATTGAATACAAAGCAGAATCTGTCCAAATAAGAACAGCTCCTCTTGATCTAACGGCTGTTTGTATTTGGTTACCATCTGTTAATCGGTGTGTACCTGCTGTATTTGTTGCTGTTGGTGTCCATTCGTTTGTTGTTTCTTGATCGGACCAACGAATATACATATTATCTTGTGTAGAGTCTGTTCCTATTGTTGTTTCTGTTCCAAAACAAATAACGTGTCTATCATCACCAGATACCATCATAAATCTTGATTTAGTTGGTGCATTCGATACGTTTGTTGTAGATGCAACATTACTAGATAATCCAGCAGATGTATCCCAGTAATAAAGTCCACCATCAAATTGAAGTGCTAAAATATCTTCACCCCAGTTATCAAGTGCCCATTTTGATGATTGTAGTAAAACACCAGAAGCTCCTGTCAAACCAGATCTAGTTGTGTTCCATGTGCTTGTACTCCATGTACCCGCACCCCATCCATATCCGTATAAAGCTATCGCTGCTCCTGTATTTATTTGATAGGTTGCTGTTGCTGTTCCGGTGGTCGCGGACGAGGAGGCATTAGCTGGCGCCTCTATAGTATAAGTACTAGAACTGGGTACCGTTAATATTTCGAACTCACCTTGTAAGTTAGCTTGTGTTAAACCACCGACTGCACCACTGACACTAGATATAGTAACAAAGTCACCAATCAATGCTCCGTGGTCCGCGTCTGTTACAGTAACGGTTGCTGAACCGCTTGTTGTTGCAAATTGAGTTATACTCCCCGTTGCTCTTGTAGGAGTAATATCTCCATAACTATTTTCTGAATAAGCGTATAATTTTTTATTAGTGCCATAGATAGCGTACTTAACACCGTTAAGATCAGACCATGTAAGTATTGCTCGAGTTGCGCCGACGAGAGCATCACTTGTTACTTTTGTCCAACCACCAATTTTTTCTGGTAAACCATATCGAAAGCGAACATTATCACAATCGACCCATTTACCTTCTGCACCATATTCAGTATTTTGTTTATCTATACCCGGCGCTATTTGCAGTTTAGTTAATGGCATAATTAAAGCGGACTATCATAAATTCTTATAAAACGATCAGTGCCATTTATATTAATACGTATTGCACCTACTTTTGATCCGGCTGTAGCTGTTGATGAGGATATACTAGATGAATCATCAGAAGCACTCGTACCATCAAATCTAATAAACTCTTGGTCTGCATCACCTTGATCTAATGTTAAAACAGCAATAGCTCCAGTTGAACTTGCTTGATCTATATTTACAAATCCACTTGTAGGAGCTGATGTTCCAAAACCTATTTTATCAGCAGAACCATCTACAAAAACAGCGTGTGTTAATGTATCTGTCTCTATTCTAAAATCAACGGCAGCATGAGAATCATTAAATGTAAATCCACCTCCATCAAAGTCAATACTTCCAGTAGCTTTAATACCACCTACAACGTGTAACTCTGTACTTGGTGAAGCAGTTTTTATACCAACCCTGTCATTACCAGCATCAAGATAAAGTAAATTGGCGTCACCAGCCCCTTCAAATCTTGCATCTAAATCAGCACCTGCTTCATTATAAATAAAAGTTCCACCATTAAAATTAACATTACCTGCTACATCTAATGTTCCGTTGGCCGTGATATTTCCTGCATCATCCAAGACATCGAACATAGTCGATCCGTCTGTGTATAATAAGTGTTTTGATCCTGCTACTAAGTTTGTTGCCGTTCCACTTGCTGGTTTAAATCCTAAAGTATAAGTACCCATTGTTGCCGCATTATCGACAATGTACCAATTTTCAACTGCTTCACACTGCATGGTAGTATTACCAGTCAATGTACCTGTTAATTTTATGATTGCATTACTTTGTTCATCTGCTGTTGTACCGTCTGTTGCTGTTAAAGAGTCTGATGTACTTGCAATCGCTACAGATACATAACCTTTAACGGCTGATTCTAATTTTGTTAAATTGTTGTTTGTTATTGTACCCCATGTTCCCGAGTTTTCCCCACTGGCTTGGAGTTCGAGATTAAGAGTACTTGAATATGTTGATGCCATTTAATCTCCTAGTCTACGTCATCTATTAAAGCAGCGACAATACAATTTGCTGTTGCATCACCTGCGTCTGCTACATCAGAAGATATAGCATGAATATTTGCAACTGTTACATTTGGTAATCGTCCAAACCATGATTGTGATGGTCCAATAAAAATACCGTCTGCTAAATCATTTGCTGCTATTCCTCCATCAAGACAGATAACAATACCATCTGCCGTGCTTGTGTTCTTAATAAATAAAAATTTTACTTTATCAGTTGTACTTACCGCTGTCATATCTGTATCTTGGTCAACGGCAGTATAATCAATAAAGCGACCTGCAATTAAATCAGCACTAGTTGTTGTTACCGCTGTCAACTTATAATACCATTTATCGTTTGCGTCATCCGGTGTTACCGTCATAGATCCAGAAATAGTCTTAGAAATCTCATCTGGTAAAATTGTTGCGCTTAAACTTATTGTTGCATCATCTGCCATAATCTATCTCCTAATCCGTTGATCCCGGGTCTACATCTTTCCATGTTGATGTTTGTGAATCATCTACTTCATTCCATAAGAAAAAGTCTGGTGATCCTACAGAAAATGAAATTAAGTTCTGGAATGCTGTTCCAAAAACATCTTCATCACCAATACTGAATGTTGCACTTAAATCTGTTCCTTCAACGCTAACAGGTGCTGACCCAGTAACTGTTTCTGTACCAATGCTAAATGTCGCTTCATATGAAGACACATTTCCAGCTTCAGTGAATTCAATATTGTGCACCGCATCAAGCCTTGCATCTTGAAAAGCTTGTTCTGCAAATGCTGTATGTCCTAGTAACATATTTTTTCCATAATTTCAACTATCTTGCTGTACATGGTACTCCCTTACTAGATACAAATGGGTGTTCTGCAAATGCCATGTAGACATATGTCCCATCATCAAGGTTGGTATCATTTCCTCCACCTCTACATTTAAATCCATTTGATAATATATCTATTGGATTTCCAGTTTGACTTGTTTGTTCAGCATCATTTGTATCAGCATATAAAATACTGTCACTTGGATTATCAACTATTCTTTTAGTATCAAATATGTGCCAACTTCCTGTTGCCCCTGTTTCCTTAATCATAACCCAAGCAGGTTTAAATCCTGTGTAAATAAATGGCCCTTCATCTGCATCTCCAGTGCCTGTGTAGCTACCAAATTTACTGTAACCTTGTACTGAATTAAAAACATATGCTACAAAATTATAGCTACCCCCAGACCTATCATCACCAGATACTCCAAAAGTTGTAGTTGTTGGTGCTACATCATTCCAATAGTCACTATCATCATTAGTCGCATTAGTTGAGTTTAAACTTAAACCATCTGTCTCTGGTGCTGAAGTATTAGCTCCGTGATACACTGCCCAACCTTCATCTTTACCTCTGTTTTTAATAACTATCCATTCTGGTTTTACTCCCAATCCATGTGCTACTGTTGCCGCACTTCCTGTTCCTGTATAAGTAACAACAGAAAATCCTGCTGTTGTATTTGCTTGATAAACTGAATCTATAGTTCCTACACTTGTTGCCGAAGCATCATTTGTTGTCGTTGAACCACCATTAGCTTTCCATTGCCAAGCTACATAGGTTCTGCTACTTCCATTATAATTAGTATCTGTAGTATCTAAATCAAAACCATCTGATTCAATAGTTACTCTTGCAGGACTATGGGTATCTTCTGCATCAGTACCATTTGCTTTTAATTGTTTGGCATCGCCTCTTGTACTATCAAATATAACATTATTATCACCATTAGAACGAGGTGAAATCCATAACAAATCTGCTTGAAAATCTCCTGCATTAGCATCATTAGTTATTGATAAACCACTAGAGCCATTACCAGTATATAACTGTGTATGAAAATGTGCTGAACCGTCATCTATTGTCGTATAGGCCATATTATCCGTACTTCGCTAAGTTTTTAGTGCATAAAGAATAAAATCCTGTAGGAACATCATATTCAAAATCACCATATCCTGCATCATCAGCTTGACTGGATGAATTTGCATAAGCAGGATTGCCAAAGTTTACATATTGAGCAGAACCTGTATGATATCCACTAAATCCGGGGAGTAAACCATAAGCGAAATCTGCAGCGGATACAGTGTGAGCTTCATTTGAATCATTTGCAGGGTCTCCAGAACCTAACCAAGTACCATTTTTTCCGTACCAAATATTTCTTGAACTGCAATCTATCGCTACCATCATAATATCATCATGAGTCCAACACCAATCAGTTCCTTTATTTACGTTGGATGCACCTGTATATAAATATCCATTACCATTTGAAGCGGCATATAAGGTATAACAACCAGCTTGGTCAAGACCTCCATTACCTGCTCTATGAAAATTACCTATAACAAAACCTATATTTTGGTCCATACTGCCAGAACCTGTAGTTTGATATTCATAATACCATTTTCCACTATTAGGAATACCAATATTTCCAAACGCATTAAACCAAGAAGAACCAGTGCTTTGTACTAGTGTATTCCCTTCAGAAAAAGCACGGTCTGAGCTTCCTGTTGTTTCTGGATGAATACTATTTAAAGTACAAAAATTATTTGTAGGGCTATCTGATGTAATATTTGTTGCGGCTAAACCACTTACAGAAAAATGATTATCATTACCACTTGTATCTGCACCTATACCACTAGCATTTGCACTCGTGCCTGTTTGTTTAAATTCTAATTTAAATCCATTAGTTCCAAAAGAAACATCGGCTTTTTTAGGAATCCAAACTCCATTATCATCTGTTTCCCCAAATTCACTTGGTTCATAATTTTGACCATCACAAAAATAAACATCTGCTAAATAACCATCAAATCTAGCGTTTGAACCACTAGCTTGTGAACCAATTCTTATTGCAACACTACTACGAGTAAAACCTGCGTGTGCTCTATCTTGTGGTAATTGTACTTCATGAGAAAAAGAAGTTTCTCTAGTTCCATTTATATATAATCTCATTCTATCACCTGCTGTTCCATCTGGTGCATCATAAATTAAAACAACATGCATCCATGCAGATGGGTCACGAAATAATCTATTTGTTCTTATGTAATATGCATCATCAGAACCACCCGCATATTCAATAAATTGTATTTTACCTTGACTCCCACCGGCCGTTATTTGTATTCCATTATCTGCACCCGAACCTGCACCTGCACCAGAAAGAATCATTCCAGTCTCGCTTAAATCACCTGCTCCACAATTTTTAACCCAAGCCGAATATGTAAATTGAGTTGAACCAGAGCCAGATGAAGGTGTAAATTCACAATATGCATCTGTATTAAATTGACAGGAATTAGTTATTTCATAAGCACCGGTATCTGAATTTGCTGCAATTTCTAAAAATGCCATCTACTTACTCTTTCTCAGGAAATTCGCCTAGCGGTCTTGTATAGCTCCCATCACCTTGTTTTGTATAAGTAAACAAAGCGGCTAACGCATCAACATCACTAGCATTATCTATTTGTGTTTGCATTGAGTTACATTTAGTTCTCACACTTGCTCTCCAAGTCTTCCAACCACTATCCATTGTAACTCCTGTTTCAGTCGCTTTTACTACCATCCAATCACTAGGTGCAAGTAATCCTGCACATTGATTGTCTATTATTCTTTTCTTAATTGTTTTTAATCCATAATCTATTACTTGATTACCATCAACATCTTTTAATTTATTACCTTCATTATCTGTAGCATCTGCATCTGCCATAGCTCTTGCTGTAGCAGTTCCATAAGAACCAGTAACTTTACCACCAGAGAAGGTATACGAAATATTAGTATTAATATACCACTCTTCATCTTTTTTATTTGTTGTGTTTATTTCTACTGTATATACACCTATTGCGTTTCTCTCTGCTTCACTCCATAAAGTATAAATTGCCGCAGGATATTTTACATCACCAATTTGGATACTTTTATTTCCATTTGGCATTTGTGTGATTGAACCGCTTTCTACTAATGCAAACATATTACTCCTATGATAATGTTAAGTTAAGATTTCTTCCAACTTCAAGCCATTTAGCTCCGTTGTATCTAAAGGTAAACATATCACCTTTACTAGCTGTAGTAGTAGCCGTTGGGGCTGTATCATCTTTGAACTCAAAAACGGCGTTCCATGCTATGGTTCTACTCCCTGTGCCATCTTGAATACAAACAATAGATATATATTGTCCTGTTGTTGGATTTGTTGGTGCATCAAAAGTTACATTATTTGTTAATGTTACTTTTGCTATTGGTGATGCTCTTACATCCCAATCTTGTGTTGCATCAAATGTTAATGTTGCTTCTTCTAAATATACACCACCTGTTATTTTTGTTAAATTATTAGCGTCTGCTGTAAATGTTTTAGATGCCGCTGTTGTTCCTAGTGTTGCAATATCATTATAATTTAATTCTGCTGTTGTTGCAGTTACCCCATCAAGTATATTAAGTTCTGCCGCCGTTGAAGTTACATTTGTACCACCAATATCTAAAGTTGTTACCGATATTTCACCTGCAACAGTTAATAAACCATCAGCAACTGTCATTAAATCAGTGTCATCTGTATGACCTATTGTTGTTCCATTAATTAAAACATTATCAATATCTAAAGATCCACCAGTAATTAATCCTGTTGTTGTAATAGTTGATGAACCAGTATCAATAGTTCCAAATCCAGAAGTTATTGAGCCAGAATTTAATGCTCCAGTTGTTACAATATTTCCACCACCAACGTTGTGAGAAGAAAAATAAGTAGATACAGTATCAACATTGGTCATACGCATTGTACCACCATCATTGATTAATATACCATCACCACTTGCTACTGCTGTAGTACCTCTTGAAGTACCACCATCTATTAAATTAATTTCAGCCGCAGTCGCGGTAATATTAGTTCCGCCAATATCTAGAGTAGTTACAGATATTTCACCTGCTATAGTTGCAATACCATCTGCTACAGTTATTAAATCAGTGTCATCTGTGTGACCTATTGTTGTGCCATTAATTAAAACATCATCAATATCTAATGACCCACCACTAATTAATCCTGTCGTTGTAATTGCAGAAGATCCAGTATCAATAGTTCCAAATCCAGAAGTTATTGATCCAGAGTCTAATGCTCCAGTTGTTACAATGCTAGAACTACCTGCTACGGCGCCATAAATTGAACCTATTGCAGTTCCGTTTATAGTAATAGCATCTGCTTCTAATGTACCATCAATATCAGCATTGCCAGATATATCTAATGTTGCTGCATCTAATTCACCTGATAAAGTAATATTAGTAGCGCCAGTTATAGCGCCATTAAGTGCAACAGCACCATTAATATCTATTGTGGTTGCAGCTATTTGTACTTCTGTATCTGCAACAATGTCTAATTGTCCGTCTGTAGAGGAATAAATATATAAGCCAGTATCGTAAAATTGAATTTTTTCCGTACTGTTTATTAAAATGTCATCAGAAAATTTAAAATAATCTTCATCTTCCATCCATGTAATCACACCATCGGAATCGGCGCCATCAAACGTTAATGTATAATCAACGCCTGCGGAACCTGCTCCAATCGTTAAATTATTATTTGTGTCTAGATTAGCAACTTTACTTGCTGGTAATGTTACAAAAACATCTTTTGTGCCCGCACTAAAATCAACCGCTGAATCACTGTTTGAACTTGTAATTGCAGATCGTGATAATGTATCCGTTGATGAGTCAGTAACTGTTCCTAATCCTACTTCCCATTCATCTGCATCACGATTAACAATGGCATAATACGTTGTATTACCATCACCAACACCTGCAACAAAAGTCTGGAATCCCGAAACAGCACCACTTAAATTAAGCGTACCTGTTCCAGTCGTTGTTGATGTTTCTTTTACTCTATCATCTAAAACTAGAGCCATATATTATCTCCTTATGCTAGTCTTATAATAGCATTACTTGCATCGGCTGCTGGAAACTGAATTGTAAATGTTCCACTTGTAGATGTCTTATCGCCACCAAAATCTAAAACAGCGACAGCTTTATTAGAAGCGTCACTATTGTAAATCAATGCTCCTCTTGCAGTGATTGTTGCTGATGTAAAAGATATATCAGAAAAATCACAAAGCGCAGTTGTACCACTTGTAGTTGGAGTTACACTTGTTAATGATCCTCCAGTAGCGGTATATGTTCCAGAATTTGAAACTTCATTTGAGCTTGAGTAAGCAGTTGCGGTTGCATCCAAAGAAGCAGAACTTGTATACAATGCTATTTTAAAAGTATGACCAGTTGTTGCTGTAAAATTATGAGTGCCAACTAGCAACTCTTGTTTAAAGCTTGTACATACAGCTTGAGTTATAGCCATGTTTTATCCTCCTATGGGTTCTGTGATTGCAAAGGAGTTCTTAACGCCCCATGCATATATTCATCTCTTCGGTGTCTTCCTTGTTGTTCTATGACTAACTCTTGAAGAGCACGTTGATATGATTGTTCATATAATTGCAGCATTTCTGCTGGTCCCTTCAAGAATTTGAAGGCTTCTGCAAGACATCCATAAAGTAATAGTGACGGAGCATTATTACCCAACCAAGAGGTTGTGTTAGAACTAGATAGTCTTGTTGGTAATCTAGTAATCCCTAATTCCACGTTATACGCTGAATCCGGTGTTGGTGCAACATAAATCGTATTATGATCCCACCAAGCCCAATATTTAGGCGTCCCTGTTGATGTTCTATCCGGCCAATATTCATTCATAAAACTAATATCTCTTTGCTCTAAAAGTTCTCGAGTTGGCGTTCCAGAAGCTGGATAAATTTGAAATGTTCTAACTGTACCAAGTGATGTTGGTGTAGGAGTTGCACCACCCGGTAATGATAGAAAAGCATTACTTGTTACAAGATTAGCTGTTTGGTGTGATTTAAATACATCTAAATCAACATCTCTAAATATTCTGTTTTCTGTGTGTTCAATAAAATCATCAGTAATAGTTGAAGATAATACAGATGTACTAACTTCTGTATAATTTAAAATTTGTGTTGTTAATTCTGCGTATGTAACAGCCATTATGATATACTCACTGTTACGGTTCCAACGGTTAGTCCAACTTGTGGAGATTTTTTATTAGAAACTTGCATACTATTATTATATTCAAAAAATCCTACACCTCCAACAAAAACTGTCATTGGTTCTACTCTTGAGGGTCTAGCATTTTTTAAACTTTGTCCATCTGGTTTATGTTGTTGTCTTTCTAATTGTGGATGTTTAGGTTCATATTCAGATCTATGTACTAAAGATCCATTCCATTCTTTGACCATTTCATTGTAAGGAAACTCCATACCACTACGATCAGATATTGCTTTTGCATATCTACCTGCTGCGTGTGCCATTAAATATATCCTCTTTCTGGTGTAGCAAAGAAACTAGAACGTGGTCTATCTTCTTCCGAAGCACGTTGCCATTCTTCTTCATATAATTGTTTTAGTAAAGGTGTTCTCTCTGGTGCTTTTTTTACAGAAGTATAATAAGCTAAACCAGAAGTTAAACATGGTAAAAATCTTGTAGGTACTTCTAATTCATTTTCATAATTACCAGCATCTTGTATTTTAGTTAATCCCCAATACTTTAAAGTATGAGCACCATCTGGTGTTGGATATAAATACAATGTTGGTGTTGAAGCTCCTCTTTGTAAAAAATATTGTACAGGTGTACCTTCTGAAGATTTAGTAGATATATTTAAATATTCAGCACGACTAATACGATCAACTTCAATATCTGTTGTTGTATCGCTTGTTGTATAAATGACCGCTTCTAGTATATCAATAAGATCAGAATCTAAAGTATAACTACTTGTACTTGCAGTTAATGTTTTTGTTCTAAGTTCAACCGTCCAAAGATTAATACCTCTGTTAGCCCATTCAGCCAACATAATATTAAGTGAACGTCTTGCACTTTTTAAATCATAACCAGATCTAGAATTAATTCCACATCTTTCAAATGCTTCCTCTATAACTTGGTCTACGTCTAAATTAAAAGTATTGGTACTAGAAGTTGCCATCTAAATACTATTTTCCTTTTTTATTTACGGAGCCACCTTTATTGTATTTTTTCTTTACGGCACCACCCTTTTTATAATTAAGTTTCATTTTTTTTGGGGGTCTCCCAACTTTACTTCCGTATGTTCCCGGTCCTTTTGGCATTTTGCCTCCTTTTTCTATTTGTTCAGGTATCGATGATCTCGATATCATTTATTAATATATTTTTTGAAATTCTGCAATAATTGTGTACATATTACCAGAGTCCGCGGCACCCGGTACAACAAGATTAACATCACTTTCATTAGTATTATTAGATTTATCTGCTGGTATTCCACCAAATTCTCTAAAGTCCCAGTATCCTGTTCCTGTTAAACCAATTATAGGAATATCTCCATCATCATCTTCTTCATCTAGACGAGCATAAGAGTCTCCTCCATCGCCGCCTTGACAAGAAAACCAAATTCGAAGTAAAGCTAAGTGTGCTACAGAAGTTCCGTCTGCTCTAGCTGCCATTTCTGACACATCACCAAAAATTGTTGTTGCCCCTGTTCCATCTGATTGATTAACTATTTTGATTGTAACGCGATTGTCGTTTTGTTGTAGGATAGTTGGTCCTGTTACTGTATCTGCCATGTTCCCTCCTTAATCAAGAACTGTGGGGCCGAAGCCCCACTATATTATTTAGTTGTCCGCGAATGCAGGTGCATCTGCACCTTCTGTGTAACCCCAAATTAACCAGTTGGTACTATCTTTAGCCATAATGTTAATCTCCATACCACCAAAATCTGTAAGAGTTAGTTTTGAGTTAGAGTTTCCATCAGAATAAATAGTTACGTTATCCGCATTTGAATCTGCATGAACAACACCGCCAATGAAGTAATTAGCATCAGCCCCTGTATCAAAAATAAGATTTTCTGCTTCTTCTGCCGCTCCACCATAAATAAATTTAAAGTGTGAACCAGCAACCGGTGAAGGTAATGTGATTGTTCTGTTTCCTGTAATAGCAGGAATTACAATTAGTCTTCCGCTATGTGTTGCATTAGTAAGAGTTGTATCTTCATCTCCCAATGTAACAGGTCCATCACCCATAGTGATGATTTCAGTAATTGCTCCAGTAGTGGAGTTTTTACTTACTGTTTTAAAAGTATCTTCAGATCGTAGTGGACCTGAAAAAGTTGATTTAGCCATTTTTACCTCGTAAGTAAGTTATACCGTCTCTACGAGCGTCTGCTAGGACAGTCAGTATAACTAATTAACCTAGTTATTATGTGGGGGCATAGCCCCCACAAAGTAATTATTATTAAGCTCCCGGAGAACCGAAAATACCTCTCCAGTCAGACCAGCCGAAGCTGTATCTTTCTCTGGCTTTGTATTTAACGTTTCCAGTTTCAAAATCGCCTTCCATTTTAGTAGAAATAGCGGCTCTTTGGAAATGTTTTAATCCATTTGGAGCATCAGTTTTAATGAAGAATGCATCAGTATCAGTTAAGTAGTTATTAACTACATAACCTTGAGGTATCATACCCATACTTTTATGTGCATTAGTATCATTATCAGCAGTGCCAACTCTTTGATTAGACTTCATAAGTCTTTCAGCAACAAATTGTAGATTTACTGGAATAATTAGTTTAGTACCGTTGAGAGCGACTTTTAAGCCTCTATCATCAGTAATTCCAGCAATATCAATCAATGCTTGTTCAAGAGAAGTCTCGTTAAGATCTGCCGCAGTACTTAATTCGTTTTTAACGTTTCCGCCAGTAGTTGGATGGGCAGTAGAAAATAATTCTACTCCGTCTCCACCTGTGTAAGAACTGCTAAATCCGTTATTAAGAACGTTCGCTGCTTTCACTTGTTTAGCATTACTCATAGAACGAGCAAGTGCTTTAGTGTAACGAGAACTGATTTTGTCGTAAAGGTTATCCTCTACTGCTTCCTCAGTGATTGCAAAAGCAAGTGCTATAGTTTCGTGAGTATAGCGAGCAGTATAAGACTCAGAAGCATCATCAAAATTAACTGATGTACCTTCTGGTTTTACTGAAGCTGTACCGAAACCGGATAACATTACTTCTTCTTCAAAAGCACGATCAGAACTTTCTGTATCGAAAATTTCTGCGTGCTGGTTTTCGTATCGGTCATATTCCAAACCAAACAGAGCATTAAGGCCCGGTTCAAGTTCTTTGACCAATTGTGATCTAGAAATCGCCATTTAAGCCTCCTTATGCTAATGTTGCAGACTGCAAGAAGAAATGCAAGTCTTGTGACGGAACAACATATGCGTTAGCATTTGCTGTACTTGTATCACTGTTGTTTGGATCTTTAGATATCCCAATTTGTTTCCATTGCCCTGTGGTAGCATTTGATGAAGTATCAATTTCCTGTGTTGATCTACCAGTATAAGTGCTTCCAGCTACTCCTACTAAATCAAAACCAGCAAAATTCAATGCTTCAGTTCCTGTTCCATCATGTTGGCCTTCAAAAACAATTTGAGGATCGTCGAAGACATAAGCTTCAATATCCGAAGCATTTGTGCTTGCTGGATAGTATTTAGCCCATGTCGGTTTACCTGTGGTAGGGTCCGTGTATTGACAACCATTAAAGACACCTAGAAAAATAGCATTAGCTGCTACAGTTTCTATAGTACCAGCAGTTTTATGCGATACCATTTGCCCTTGATAAAGAGCAGTGTCATAGTTAGTTGTAATTCTATACGTTTGATTACGGATTTGCCCACCAGTAAGATGCCTTACGGGTCTAAACCCGAATGCTGCGTCTTGGTTAGCCATCGTTTTTCCTTTTGTTTAAAGGGTTAAATTTATATATTCGATGGAGAGAAGAGCTAAAAAATTATTTCTTCCGGTTACCACCGAAGGTTACACGACTTTGCCTATCTGGTTTAGAGATTGGCATACTGGGATGTTGTTCCTTTAATAAATCATTTGCCATGGCTTCCTCTTTATCTCTCGCTTGTTGCGTGAAATAATCGATTCTTTCATGAACGATTTCTTCTGGAATTTTAGCCAGTAATAAACCACCAACTCCTATTACACCTTTATATTTTCCATCCTGTATACTTGGATATTCGTCCTCGTAAGAATCTGCTCTTACTAGTTCGAAGCCTTCTCTTAATCGAGCAGAAAGATTTTTATTATCTTCTTGCCCTAAAGTTTCAGACCTTATCCATCTGTGTTTGAACCCAGCGGGTGCAGGTGGTGCATCTAGGGATGACGGGGGTGCCCATGGTTTCCTACGAGTCGTTTTCTCGCGGGATTGGACAGCGCGTGGAGTCTTACTTGTAATCTTTAATTCATCATTCATATGCCTACTCCTTCACGTATTTCGCATATTCTTCAAGTGGCACACCTAATTTTTTAGCAATCGCTACTTGTGATGGTGTGAGCCTCACTGTTTTGCGTCCTGTTCTTGTGGTCCTTGTAGCAGAAGCAACAGTTTGGACGGGTTGTTTGCTTCCTTGGACTTCTCCCCCATCGTTAAACTTTTGGGGAAACTCGTTCCGAAGTCGTTTGTCAATTTCTTCGTAGTATTCATCAGAAGATGGATTGTACCCTTCTTCCTCCACAAGTTTCTTGTGAATACCAAACGAAGCATATGTCATCGCTTCATCTTTTCCAAACCACTCGTTTTTTTCCGCCCAAGCTTCCGCTTTTGGGTCCGGTCTAACCGCTTGTGGTTGTTGTACATTACTTTGTACAGGTTGTTGTAGTATCTGTCCAGCATTTTCTTGATATTTTTCGTATAATTTTCTCTGCTCTTCTGTAGCATTTATACGCTCTTGCTCAATAGCTAGCCTAGCTAAATTTTGATTTGCTGCCACTTGTGCGTCAACATCACCTGCTGATACAGCTTGCTTTAAGCTTGCTTTTGCTGATTCTAGTTCTGATTTTACACGAGTTGAAAACTCATTAACATAGCCATCATCTAGTTTTGTAAATTTTGTTTGCAGATCATCGCGTTCTTGTTTAACTTGTTGAGCAAAACTAAGAGCTTCTTTTTCTCTACGTTCTGATTCACGAATTTTATAAGTTAATCTATCAATACGTTTTTTAACACCTTCACTATATTCTTCGCGTTCGTCTTTTTTTTCTTCTTTAACTTCTACTTTAGGTTTTTCTTTATGTTCTTCTTTAGTTTCAACCTCTTTAGTATTAGCTTTAGGATCTTCAAATTCAACATCAACAGCATTTCCACTAGTATCTAGTTCAACCATTGGTGTTGATTCTTTTAATGTTTCTTGTGCTTCGGGCATGTCTTCCTCTCCGTTTTAAACGGTTAATGCGTGCAAAATATCTTCCGGATCGTCGATCGTTCCTAATATTTCATCATCGTTAAGTACGCGTAATTCTCCACCATCAATATTGATACGAGATCCAGCGTAACGTGCAAATAAAACCCAATCTTTTTTCTTGCACCATGGCCCGTTAGGAAATTTGTCCTCGTCTTGATAAGCATCGGGTCCAACTTCCATAACCAAACCGCAGTTAGTTGCAATTTGAGATTCTGCTACAGTTTTATCTGATAAAATAATTCCACCTTTTGTTTTTTCTTTAGCTTTATAAGGTAGAACAATAATTCTCCAACCAGTTGGTTTAGGTATACTCATTGTTTCCAACGGTTTTCTTTTCTTTTCTTTTAATTGTTTTGATTGCTGAGCAGCTTTTCTTTGCTTTATTCGTGCCTCAGCCATGTGAGTAGGTAGTATAAGTGATTCAGTCATTTTGCTCCTGTTTCTTTAGCAGGTCCGAGAGTTCCTGTTCAATATAGTTTAATGTATCAAGTTGACCTAAATGATTCTGATAATCATTCCAATCTTTTACTTGATTGTTGATTATTATCTCAGTTAGTTGGGTTTGTCTAGTTCTAATTATTTTAAATATTCTTTCTGCCAGCGTTATTGAATCCATTTTTATTTTTTTGCTGTTTTTGCACTTTGTTTAAAAGCTTTAGCTGTAGGAGCGCCTTTAGCGCCTACTTGACGCATTTTTTCGCCACTTCCTGCTTTTATTCTTTGCCTTTTTGCGTGTATGTTTGCATATAATCCTATTTTTTTATTCATAATAAATCCTTTTAAACTGTTTTTTTGTTTTTGTTTGCAAAATTTCTTGCTGCTGCGACACTTCCAAATCCCCATTTCTTTAATGCTAATGCTTTTCTTGTAGGAGAACCATCAGCGTTTTTCATCGGACCTTTCATTCCTGCAAAACGTGCTGCAAAAGAAACTCGTCGTGGATTTGTACCAGATGGAACTGGTTTTTTTACATTGTAGTGTTTTCTTCCAGCGTCGTTTAATCCACCTGTAGGATTTTGATATTTTTTAGCTGTCATTATTTCTTCTTAAATAAACCTACAGCCCCTTTCGCGCCCTTAATGCCGAAACTTGCTGAGCAGGCAATATATAATAAGTGTTTATAATAATCTGGGAGAGATTGCAAGGCAATAAAGCCATTGTGAATATGTTGTGTCATTCCGGGAAAAAATACGAGCGTTGCTGGAGCAAGTAAGCAAATTAAAATTAGCTCATCTTTCCAGCTCCCTTTCATTTGATCTACCGCCGATGCTTCCCAAGCCACTTTTCCGGCGATCTGATCTTGTTTTAATTTAGTCGCTGCTTTAACTTCTGTTACTTTTAATTCTGCTTTAGCCTTTTTGGTTTCAACAAAACCCTTGACGCCGTCAGCGACGACGCCAAGTAAAGGTTTAGCTAAGAGTTGCCAGACCATAAGTCTAAGCTCCCCCTCCGCCAATTTGACTAAGAACGATTAGTACAATAATAGCTACTATACCGGCTTTAATCCAGTCCTTCATTTTCCAGTCCGACCACTCTTTAAGATGTGACCAGAGATCTTTAACTAAGTTCATTATTCCTCCTAGTGTTCGGTTAAGTCAAAATCTGGTTCAAACTCAACCACTTTTTTTGGATCTAAAACTTCCTCAAGTTTTTCTAATGCATCTTTTATATGATGTTCGCAATTTAAGCAACCACAATGACATTTACCGCCATTACTATGGTGACATTCATGTTCACAATGCCTACAAATAGCCATTAATGTATTGTCGCCTTTTTATATTCGTGGTGTTCTAAATCTTGTGCAAAAGCATAAAACATATCTGAAGTTTGTTCTGGACCCAATATATCTAGATAAATTGTCTTTGCTACAACCAATAATGACGCACTTAATGCCATTGGATCTTGCTGATATTGATCAGCAAAGCTAAACACTTCATCTAAAATCTGTTTAGAATTATTTTTTATCACTTTTTTAACTTTTTTCAACCTTTTCGCCTTTGTTGACCTTTTAAAGCTACTTCTGCTCTTAATTCAGTTTGGTCTTCTTGGCTTTGTATCTTTTCTTTATCCATTTTATCCTTTTGTTCAAGTTTTTCACCCTCAAAATTAAGTTTTTCAACGTCTAAATCAAGTTTTTTATCAGCAATATCTTTATTTTGCTTAATTTCTTGTGATCTAAGGTTAAGTTCTTGTTGTTTTAAGTCAATAAGTGGATCAGAATTTTGAGATTCAAGATATTCTTGCTCTTCTGCCACTAATTTTTCTGTTATTTCTACAATTCGTTGTGCAACTTGATTTTCTATCTCCATTTGGAATTGTTGTTGTAGTTCTGGTGGTATTTGTCCACCAAATTGTGCTGCTTGCTCCTGCATTTCTTGTTCATTTTTTGCCATTACTTCTTCTCTTGCTAAAAATGATATATGTTCAGAAATATGTGCTTGTAATATGCCCATTGTTGGGGGATTATTTTTAACTAAAGAAGATGACATAAATGCTTGGTGTGCATCAATATGCGCTGCATGATTTTGTCCCTGAAATGCTTGTAGTTTCATCATCTGTAATGATTTTGAATTCTCCATTCCGGGATCTTCTGGTTGTGGTTGTTGAGGAGGAGGAAGTAACATGTCAATATCTCTAACACCAAGTGCTTCATACATACGTCTGTACGCTTCATGCATGTTGTGCATTTGCGGATTCGATGTTGCCATTTGCATTTGTGTTTGTGCCAACGTTACACGCTGGGACATAGAAAAAATATTCGGATCAGAAACGGGAAGTATATCGACGCGCTCATCAAAGTCTTGTTGCTTGATAATTCTATTGCCACCACGAATAGCATAAGGATACTCGGGAGGTAAACTCTCTGCAAGTACTTGTGATAGTAATTTAAATTCAACTTTTTGTGCGTAATGTAATCGTTTATGAATAGCGTTCATCACTTTCGTGCCGCGTTCCATGATTGCCATTGTTGTTCCTACTGGATTTGCTTGTGAGCCTTCACCCATTTTGTTATCGGCAATAGACGCAAAACGTCTACCTGCTTCAACAACAAAACCTAGTAGTTGAAAAAGAGTTCCACTTGGTTCTTTGTACGGAATTAACATCAAGGATTCGCGGATCGCGCCTCCCGGTGCATCTACATCCCTGAATTCTCCGGGTTGGAGTGGTTGGTCATCGTCCCTAACTCGCAATCCTCTAGCTTTAAAACCAGCCGGGAGATTGGACAATGTACCTGCATCGATAAGTTGTCTAAGAGCAGATGTTGCTGTTCTGGAGAGACCGCCGAGCATGTGGATAAGACCAAAGCCATAAAAGCCAAGGCCGGGTAAAAACTTATAATGTACAAAATATTGTATCTTTTTACGAAGAGGATCATTTTCTCGGTAGTTTCTATAAATAGATAATACTTTTCCAGACCCTTCATCAACAGTAACAACATAAGGTAGCTTAATACCAGTTGCTTCTCCTGTTTGCGAGTTCTTATCTTCGAAACCGGGTATGTCCAAATCGCAATGAAACTCTAAGAGTACTATGTCCTCAGCATTTTGTGTTGCTGTAAGTCCATCAAGATCATCATATTTTTCACCCGCATCATTTTTTTCTACAGGTGACATACTGACATCAATGTCTCGGTACATACCACCTACTTGTTTCTTACGTAATTCATTACCCATAATCTTAACAACATGTGTAACTCTTTCACAAGATTCCATGTCCGTTGAAACATATGGCATAACCACATCTTCTGCTGGAACAAATTTTGAAACTGCTCTGCCTTTTACAGCATCATAATAAACTTTTTTAAAGGCACTACCCGCTAGTGGTAAATGAAATAACATCTGATCAAGTTCTTGGTCGTATTCTTCCATTTCATAACTAATTTGATAGTTCATGAATTCTTTAACACGTTGAGATTGTTCTTCGATCTGTGGTGTTATTTCTCCCACTATTTGTGTACGGATAGGGCCTTCGGGAGGTAGTAACTCTTTATAAGCTTGCGCTTGAAACTGTGTAACCGTTTCTGCTAGCAATGGGTGTGTAACACCTGTCGCACCAGCAAAAGGTTTTGTTCTATCTTCATATTTAAATCCAAGTAAGTCTAAACCATCTGTATATGTTTTTAACCAATCTGCTCTTGCATCTTTATCGTATTTGTAATCACTAACTAAACTTCCAGATAAAGATTCTAATTCATCATCTGGTATTAGTTCTGCAAGGTTAGCATTAAATGCACCTTGCATTGAAGTATCTGGTAAAGGATTTACGATTGCTGAACCATCCTCCAACATCATCGCATCACCATTCATCATTGGTGTTGTAATTTCTTGTGCTGAATCTGGAGCTATCTCTAAATCAATTAATTCGTTTTCTCTTTCAATAGCCATTAATTTTCACCTAAATTATTTAATTCTTTAGTAAGTTTATCTATTTCAATTTGTAAAATTTTTATTTTGCCTTCATCTACTCCAGTTCCAAATATATTACCCAGCATTTCTCCTTGAATATCTGACATAAGTTGTGCTCTTCTAGATTTAAGAAAATCTATTCTAGTGCTTGCTTCTGCTGCTTTTGAAAAAATTCCTGATCCTAAAAGCTGAATTGGATTCATTTCTTTAAATTTTTCTCTCATTTCTGGAGTAATAATAAATGGTTTTGGAGCTGGTTGTTCAAATGGAATTCTATTACCTTCTTCATCTCTTGGTATTATATATGGACCTTTTTCTATAAATTTTTCTGGATCTATATTTTTAAATTTATATGGTCCTTTTTCTTTAAACTTTTCCTTTTTTTCTTCACCCGGAATTTTTTTAAAAAATTCTTCAAGTTTTTTGGGATCATCAAAAATCTCTGGAAGGTTTTTAAGAATATTTTTCTTATACTTTTCACGTTCCATTGCTTTTCTAAGTCTATCGATTGCATCCTCTTCCCATTCCTTTAAGTCTTTTTCTCTATCACCAACAAGTGTTCCATCTTTGGTTCCAAATTTATAACCAAGTGGTCTTGTCATTTCATCCATGTTCATCATACCGCCCCCTCTTCTTCCTAACTTGTCTTTTAAAACTTTTTCTGAAACAATATCAAAATCTTTTCCTTGTCTAAAGCCAGCAGCAACTATTTCTTTTATTTTATCCTCTGTTGCTACCATAGGATTTTTAGGCTGCATGCTGCCTGTAAAAAGTATATATCTAATATTAGACATAACTAATTGGCCTTGTTATTTCATTTATATTCATTATTCCCCCCTTTGCAACCATTTCTGGTTTTGGATTCATCATGTCCATGCCTTCTTCTAAAAGATCCATAGGTATGAAATCAAGAGAAGTAGGAAAAGCACCTAGTATCATTAAAGCTTTACTAGCAATTTTTCTTACAATAGGATTATCAGCAAAAGCTCCAAATTTTTTTCTCATACCTTCAAGAAAGACTTTTTCTTTTACTTCTTTTGGTGCGTCCATAGAAGCTGCTTCATTTAAAAGAGTATGTGTATCTTTTAACACAGAAATTCTTTGTGCTTTATTCATTGACGTTGCTGGCGTTAAACCTTTTGCTCTTAGCAATTCTATTTGTTCTGGTGATTGTCCTTTGTACGCGAGCCGTGGTTCATCAGCTTTTGTCACTATTTCATTAAATTCTTGTAATGCTGTTCTATCTCTACCCACTCTGTTTTTAAAATCTGCTTGTTGTTCCGGTGTTATAATTCCTTTATCTTTTGCTAGATCAATTAATATTTGTGGTGTTAGTCCTCTAGCAAATGAAGGCACATCCATCATTTCTATCATCTTAGCACCTACTGGTCCACTTGCTAATTTTCTAGCCGTAGCCATTTTTTTAGCTGTATCTCTAGACGCTGCTTTTGCTATTTTTTTATTTGCTGCTGTAACTTTATCTGCCATTTTATTTTTCCATCGCAGTGGCGGCTTTCACCGCCATGCGACTAACCCAGTCAGAGGTGTGTGCGTTTTTGGCCGACTGGTAACTCATTAATATCCTCGTTTCGCTGCCTTTGGCTTGACCATAAGACCGCCTTTATATTTTTTTACAATTTCGCCTTTACTTAAAAGTGCATCTATAGCATCTTTTAATTTTTGTTCCTTTGATCTTCTATCCGGTGGCATTGACATATCATCATATTTTGCTTTTAATAACTTTTTTTTAAGGTCTTTAAGTTCCTTCTTTTTTTTAAAGTCTTTAAGTTCCTTCTCTGTCATTCCAGCAGGACTTTTTGATTGTTTCTTTTCTTTTTTAGGTCTTACACTCATTAGTAATACTCCATAGGTTCCGTGTTCCGTGGTTCGTCGTGGTAGTCATCGGGAAGTTGTACAAAGTTGCCTTGACGGTATCTCATGAGTGCTTGTGTTGTTGAATCAACATAGTCATCATGATCACCAAATGGAAAAGCTGCACACTCCTCTATAACGTCCTGCGCCCATCTTTTATCCGGACACCATACTTGGCCCGATTCAAACATTGGCGCTACTGAATTTACCCGAACATGTTTGTCATTGCCCCTGCTTGGAGTAAAGTTCACCACGGGTATTCCCGAGGATCTTAACTCATCTGTCAAGGGAAGTCCAGAAGCTTTTGCTTCTACTATGACAGTTTCTGGTTCCCAGTATTTATATTTTTCCATAGCATGTTTTTTTAGCTCTGTAAACTCCCATCTTCCTTTTTCTGCATCTAATAATATAATTTGAGGATTACCCTTATTTGGGTGACTAAAGACGCCCCATGTTGTAATTGCCGAGTAATCGGCTGTTTCTTTTTTCGAGAACGCTGTATCATAGGATTGTATAACGTGTATTAGATCTGGTATATCTTTTTCTTCCCACAATTTCCACCATTCACGTTTGATGATAGAGCCTTCCTCTGCTGTTGGATTTTGCTGCCATTGTGCTTGCCATTTTTGCTCTGTTAAGGAAGCACGGGTCGCGGTTAATGAATCAATGTCCCAGTATTCTGGCCATATCGGTTTGTTGCTTGGTAATATGGCTGGAAATTCAATTAACTCCCACTGGTCTGCTTTAGGCTCCTTAGCTTGAGCGTCAATTAATCTGCCTGTTAAATCTTTCACGGACCAACGTGTCATAACGATAACGATTGCACCGCCGGGTTGTAGACGTTGTCTTGGTCCGGAGGTGTACCATTCATACGCATTATCAAATGCTGTCTCGGATAAAGCGTCTTGCTCAGAATGAGGGTCATCAATGATCAATAAGTCTGCACCACGGCCCGTGATACTTGAACCAACGCCCGCTGCAAAGTACTCGCCGCCTTTGTTTGTTTCCCAACGGCCAGCCGCTTTACTGTCCGCGGATATCGCAACTTCATCAAAGACTTGTTGATAAACTTGACTATCAATAAGATTCTTCATCTTACGACCAAATCTAACAGCAAGTTCTGTATTGTGGGTTGTTTGTATAATTTTTAATTGTGGATTATTACCCACTAACCAAGATGGAAATAAAAAAGAAGCAAACTCTGATTTTGTATGTCTTGGTGGCATATTAACAATCAAACGCTTTATTTTTTTATCCCGTATGTCTTCAAATTTTTTTGCAATTTTTCTGTGATGATATCCAGAAATAAAGTCTGGCCAAACATGTCGAACAAACGGTATGAAATTTTTTTCTGCAGATTGCAGCTTTTTCAAATGTTCTTGGATTAATAATGTTTGAAGTTCTACTTCACTTTGATGAACCATTATAAAAAATTTTATATAATATTTTTATGGGATAATCAATATTTTAGTTCGTATGTATTTAGGGGTGTGTGTTTGTCTGGAATAGTGTTTACAGCGAAAACTTTGGGACTCCGATCTGGTATTTAGGGGGTGCCCCCCGAAGGGGGGCCACTAGATGTAGTATGTTCCAAGATTTTTGTATACTAGATATAGTACCCCCCGAAGGGGGGCGAGTTATCCACAGCCACTAGATGTAGTATACCCGAGCGAAGCGAGGGCACAAGATGTAGTACCCCCGAAGGGGGTGCGACATTATGTCACATTGACATCAAGCTTATTATATGACTATGAATTGTGGTTATGTGTCAATAATGTGCTAACACATAAAGCTTTTAAGACGTAAAAAAACCCCAGTAGCGATGGCTTGACTGGGGTTCTTGTTTCGTTGACCGTGTAGACTTATTCTATGCAGCCATTTCTAAAGCAACTTCCATTGCTTTGCTTTTAACATTGCCTTTACCATTAGTGATAAAGGTATTAGATAAACGATCACCACTTCTTAGATGATCTTCATTGTAAGTGATACAGTTAAATGCTTTCCATAAAGTATCTTGTCTGATATCATTACCAGTATTCTCAAGCTTGTAAGTATTACCATTGTTCTCATAAGTATCATGCCAAACACCATAACAAGACTTGATCTGTTTATTACCAGATAGATCATTGAAAAAAGAATAATCTTTTTTGCTTTTATCAAAATCAGTAATAAGCTTAGGATTGTAAACAAGGATAAAGTATTTAAGCATATCACTTTCAGTTAATGAATAACTATTAAGTGTTTCTGCTTGTTCCTTATAAACCTCATTAAATCTTAATGCGTCTTTAATTTTAATTCTAACTAACTCTTCTAATCTGTCATTGAATTCCATGCGGTGAGTAATACCAATATAGAATTGTTCAATATCAGATAAAGCCATTAAAAAAGTATTTTCACATACAGGATTAATACTAGTTGTATTAATCTTGGTTTTATCTCTTCCAGTATGAAAGTTAGTAAGCATAAGATAATTTTTAACTACATCATCACCGATATTGAATTCTCCTCCAGTATTAGCAAGAAATGTAATTGCCTTATCATCTTTATAATTAAAGCAATGCTCAAAAGATACATTTGCAATACTTGAGAAATAATCACCAAGTTGAGCAAGTTTTTCATTTTGCATTGTATGATATTGTTTTGTTAGACCGCTAACTAAAATTTTATTATCATTAGATTTAACTAATGAGAATAAGTTATCAGAGGTAATAACTTTATCATCAATGGTAGCTTGAACTGGAACCTTGTTCACAGTCCAATCTAATCCAGCATTACGCATTAATTGTGAGCAGTTTAAATTTTCATCAATTGCGTTAAATTTGGAAAGCTTGTTGCCAGTCATAGACATCATGCTATTCCATTCCATTTTTTTAACTTCGTTCATAATAATTCTTTCTGCCATCGCTACGGATTATATATAAGATATTATGGGATAAAGCAACAATTAATTTCACGTTGATGAAAATAAAAAGATTGACTAACTACACTACTTAGCTTTGCTAAGTAGTGTAGTGCCGTTGTTTTCTTCACCGCCAAAAAAAACTCCGCCGAAGGCGGAGCCGAGCCGAAGGCGGTGCGACATATTGTCGCACCTTGTTTATTTTACTTGACTTTACATTTTAAATAAGTCTGGACTTTCAAATTGAAATTCCATATCGTCAGCGTGGCGCAATTTTTCCTCCTCTAGTTCATATTCCAACCATGCGTCCGCCTGTTCTTCAGCTTGTTTCGGTGTCATTGTTTCATTGACCGTGAAACTATTTATCTTTTCGTGTTTTTGATAAACATCAAATTCATTTTTACGATCCCAATGAATTGAAATTTCATCATCATAATGAAACCATAAACCTAACCAACCTTGATAAAATTTATTTGACATATCTTCCTTTCTGTTGTCCCATGTATATAGGAACACGGACACCGCGTCAATAAAAAAAGCCCCGACGAATTCGGGGCTTTAACAGAATACGTTAAGCTCTCACGCTTATTATATATTCTTCACGGTCAAACTTTTACGGAAGATTATGGTTTTTGCGACCGCGGTGTTTTGGTTGGCGAAGCAAAGACGCTAGGGCAACCAAACTCTTTTTTATATTGTTCGTTATACTTTTTTATGACCGCGGTATTTTTCAACGCGTCAAATAGTGTAAGTGCCTTGAAACTGCGACCATAGTTCTTTGGTAAGTCGCCGTTGTCAATGGCTGTTTGAATTCTTAAATCTGGCATTTTAACTCCTTTCGATTTTTTTCCACCGCGTTGGCAAAAGTATCAAGTTGAAAATATTGATTTTCACCAGCGCAAAAAGAAACAATATCATTAAATAAATCTGGGTCAGCATTGTTTTTCATTCTTAAATTATGCTTTGCTAAAATTTCTGCCAACTCTTTAAAATGTTTTTTAGTCATAATCTTCCTTTCTGTTAAATCATCTACGGGGCTTTTACTTATGAGAACATTACTTCTCGAAGGTCATTCTCAGCTAGTAATTCGTCAATTACCCCAGACCTTATAGTCTATCGTTTCAACTATGTCCCATGTATATAGGATAGTTATCCACATGTCAAGAAATATTTTTCCGCCGAAGGCGGAGCGAAGCGCCGCGGTCGTAGAAAAGTCCACCTCCTCCCCCACCCTTATGGGAGGGCTGAGGTTTACCGCGAAACACGGACATTGTCAATATGGCAAATTGTCGCAGGTAAATTTAGACCAAAAAAAAAGCGTCGCGGTCAGGGGAACAAGAAACTTTGTAGATCTTCCCATTTTGTTGGCGGTGGCAAAATTAAACTTTGACCGCCGTACAAATAACCTTTTTCCTTGATCTCTCGACCTTTGTCGCCGTCGTACAATTTGATGACCTTTGACCTAGTATCTTGGACAATATAATAGTTTTTCCCACCATGGCGGAAATTGTTGTAATTCCATGAGATTTGCAACGGCGAGATATTTATTGAATTTTGTTTAATACATTTTAATTCGAGCCAAATTGCATGACCGCCGTATATTCCGTATAGGTCTGGAATACCACCACCATGACGATTTTCAATTCTAGTCCATTGGGCAAAAGATAAATTTTTCATTATCTCACGCCCAAAGTTTGATTCTGGTTTAACTGTCAACTTGGATTTTTCCACTCCCCCATATCACGAATGAGGCGTTCAATTTCGTTGCGGTGATTATTATGCCATTGATAAAAGCAAGATTGACTATGAAAAAGTCCGTCGCGAGATTGTTGGGGTGTGCTATAATTTAAACGAAAATTATTTTCTGAATAAGACCACCTATCAATATCAAAAGCATTTTCTGGTAATTCGTCGCGTTCAAAATTATTCCTTTCTTCTTCACTTTGAAAATATTTGTAATGACGTTGATTATCTGGTGTCGCGAGATATCCGCGACTACCATAATTTTTATATAACTTTTTGCCACATTGTTGACAAGCAGGTATATCATTCATGCCAAAACCTTTTCTTTAGGTGTTTTCACAATCGCCACAATATCACGCTGTGCTTGTCTTAACTTTGCACTATCTAATAATCGTTGTTTCGTATCATCAGATATTATTGAAACTGCTGTCCCAATTTCGTCAGCGTCAAAGTTTACACAATCATCTAAATCAACCCAATACTTTCTAACCTCACTTAAAAACTTGGATTGGTCTACAACCGCGTTCATGTCGTTTATTAGCTGTATTTTCTCTTTGAAAATATCACGCTGTGCATTGTGCATATTAGTTTTAGATTTATTGAAAGCCCTTAATTGCTCATAATCGCTTTCATTGTGTATCATCATAACGCGAGAATGACAACTGCCTTGAGGCACTAATAAATAATGACCGCCAAGATTACCAATATCGCTTTCATTTATATCGGCGTCGTGATAATTATTATATTCCTTTTTGCCTGTATATTTAGCAACCTTTAGATTATCAACCGCGTCTTTTAACTCTTGATGTTGTTTATAATAATGCGGATTACTGTCTTTATCTTCATACTCATAATATAAATTAGGATTAGCGCCTTTACTCATTAAATCATTATAATATAATGCTGTCATATCGTCGCGGTTATAATTCCAACAATACTGTGTTTCTTGTCTATCTTCAAAACTAGGTTTAAAATAAAAACAATTATCGTATTGTGCAAAACTGCCATTATAACTACCGCGAGAATATTTTTTTAATATCTGCATATCATCTTGCGGAAAATTAGAACAAACAACTGGATTAATTACATTATCCCAAACTGATTGCTCTAGTTCTCTAAAGGTATCAACCGCGTCTTGTAATAATGCGTCTTTTTGCGTCGGTGTTTTTAAAGTAGTATCACGCCACGCTTTTTTAATTGCGTCGCGTTTTGCTTTGTTTAGTCTTATGTCATTTTTATTCATAAGTTCCTTTCTGTTATTATCCTATTAACATGGGATTAATTAATTGTCAAGCACAAAACCAGAATAATCTGTTTTAGCTTTTCCCTTTGCTAAAAGTCCCGCAATAATATTATCGCCGTCAAGAAAACGCAAATCGCTATCGTCAGCATTTACAACTTTAAAACCATTATATTTTTTTGGTAATGATTTTCTAAATACTGCGGAAATATTACCACCGCGATTTAATATATCAAAGGCGTCATTTCGATTATCCTCATTGAGTGAATAAGTTAAATGATAATTACTAGGCAACTCGCCATTAATATAAGCCAACGCCCTTTTATATATTTTTGTATAATCGTACCATTGGATATTTTTATATTCTTCCATTAATCCTGTTTTTTCCCATGATATATCAGAAGTACCATTTAAACGAATACAAGGAATTAAATTTTTATTTTTTGCTTTTATAATAAATGCGTTAATTTCTTTTCTAATTTGATTTAAAAAAGTGTCGCGTTCTTGAATATACCACCGCGTTTTATTTATTCTGCCCTGTTGCACATTAGAAAAAGCACCATGACCAGAAGTATATAAACACGCTTTTTTACAACCCTTTGAAGCCATAGGACAAACATTGAAACCGCTTTCACTACTAGGCGCAAGATATAAAACCGCCGTCATATATCCATATTTTTGACCTTTTACTGTTTTCGCGTTATTATCAATATTTAAAAGTTTTTTAGATTTAATAAATTCTAATTTCTTCATAAATTATTCTTTCTTTTAGATTGCAAGGGGCGTTGTTTTAAGTTTTATCCCCTTTTTGATATCTTACAACTGCAATCTATTATCCTATTAACATGGGATAAATACAAAGTCAACTATAATTGTTGCTCTATAATTCTTACCGCTTTTTCAATAATTGAAATTTGTTGACCTAATAACTCTTTATTACTTACTTTACCCATATCTAGACACTTTGAATATGATCTAACTAAATGAATTAAATCCATATCTAAAATATTTTGAAATTGCCCTTTTGATTCTGAATAATGTTGATTAAGTTCGTCGTCGTGCATATCGCAAGGCACTTTTCTTTCTTCAATAACTGCTTGTATTTTTAATAATTCTCTAACTATCATTTTTATTCCTTTCTATTATTATCCTATTAACATGGGATAAACTAAAAGTCAAGAAAAATATCTTTTTCTTTTTTTGCTGTATATTTAGAATCTGGCGGTGGTGTATATCCTTTCAAAACTTTTTCGCGGTAGAATTGTCCTATCACAGAATTTTTTGATCTGTGCAACATTTGACCTACTGTCGCGTAAGAATGTGTTTTCAAAAGTTCTCTCGCTCTTTCTATTTCTTCTTGTGTCCAATTTTTTCTTTTCATGTTTCCTCCTCTACTTCTGTATGGGTATCTTCATGGATAGTGTCATCAATAGGTCTACCACCCATACATATATCAATGGCTTCTTGTTTATCTTTTGCTTCAACATTTTTCCAAATATCTTGTGCTGTATATGTTTGTATAACTGTATATTTTTTCATTTTATTCCTTTCTATTTTTGCACAGGACTTATCCGAATAACTCCGTCGCCTATGCACTATCCCATATAATGATATATATTGACAAGTCAATAGCAAAATGATAAATAAATAAAAAAGAAAGGAAATATAATGACAAACGAAGAATTATATTGGCATAGAGTTAAAAATTTATGGAAAATTTATCAAAGTATTACAGATGATTTGGTATACCAAGCCATGTGGGAAAGAAAATTAAAAGAATTAATGGAAAGGGGATTTAATGGACAATAAAGATAGAGCAGACAAAATAAGAAAATTATTAGGTTTGCAAGGCAAAGATACTGAAGATCAATATTATAGAGTTGCAGATGTTATATGTGACTTAAAACATTATTGTGATTTTTATGAACATCACGAAAAAAACGAAGAATCTCTTGATTTTGACGAGGAGTTAAGAAGAGGTTTAGAATTTTATGAAATGGAGAATGAAGATGACCAAAGATAATTTTGAAATACCAGATTACTACAGCACAAGTAAACCAAAATCAGAAGAAATTTTAGTTAAACGAAAATGTTTTCGCTGTAATAAAGAAAAAAAGATGGGTAAGTTTGAGAGATATTGTAGTGATAGCTGTCGATCATCAGCTACAAGATACTATCAAA
>VTLG01004083.1_pt1 | contig 39832 bp, 38 predicted proteins | sample 4694571 | NCBI WGS metagenome assembly VTLG01 (sample SAMN12604809, study PRJNA352737) | marine metagenome | biome: ENVO:00000447; feature: ENVO:00000209|ENVO:00000569|ENVO:01000036; material: ENVO:00002151; isolation source: viral sequences binned using virsorter ... | reverse complement strand
CCGCCAAACCAAGAAACACAAACACACACACAATGAACACCCATCATTTAAAACTTACCACCACGGACACAGTGACTGTAGACCTCCGCGCCGAGTCGGACGCCGATTGGCTGGACGAAAACGTGCAAGGCTTCAAAGACATTCCCGTAATGCTTAACACGGCTCAGGTCAAGCGTACCCTCAAAACCCATGACGCGAGCTTTGACGAATACCGAGCTGATCTTTTTAATCCCGGCACACTATACCGCGCCCGGCATCTTTTTGAGTGGCTTGGCTACTAAAAAAAAACAAACACACAAACACAAACCATAACGATAATTTGTAAACATAAGGAGGCCACGCGATGAAAAACAAAACAAGAAGCACCGACGAGTTTCAGACCCATGAGAAACCGTTTTTGCGCGGCTCTGGAAATCATAATCCGAAGCATTCTCTCTATTGTGTAAGTTGTCGCGCCATCAAGTGGGGCATCCTTTTGCGCGATTCTCCTTTTGGGGCGGAAACTTATACTAGCTCCCAAGGCAAGCAAGTCGAGTGCAAGCAAGTCGAGTGCGCTGCGTGTGGTAGCGGTTGGCCTGTTTATCTAGTCAGCGGGGAAATGCTCCACCGCGTCGCGCCGAAGCGCAAGGAGGCCACGCGATGAAAACGATAATTTGTAAACTAAACAAACACACACACAAAAACACCATGAGCAAACCACACGACGAAGTAGCCCACGCTTGGGCCAATCAAACGCATGAATCAATGCGCGGATGCAATGTCTATTTCGAAGGCGATACCATATTTAGCTATGGCGCACACTTTCCCATTGCGCGGCATGACTGTAAAGGGAACGTGCTGTTTACGGCGCAGGACTATTCAGTGTCCACATCCAAACATAAAAGCATTGTGCGCCGTGCCTGTAATCACTTGCGAATATTCACGGTTCCATACGTTGGGCGGATTGAATCGACTAGACACAGTAGCAATCTTGATTTCTACCAGAAACAGATTGCCGAGCAATACGGGAAAGCGGGACGGGCGCACAAATATGGCCGCGAGCATCTCTCCGCCGCTGAAAGTTTTGTTCGGGAAGCTATCGATTATGCCAATACGTATTATTTCGATAATCAACAAACACGCCTTGCCGCTATTAAGCGCATTGAGGGTTTGGAAATATCGTCAGCAGAACGCCAGTACATCATTGACAAGGCCGTACGTTGGGAAGCTGAGACACAAGCCCGCGAGGAACGCCGCGCGAAAGCTATTGAAGAGAAAAACCGCGAAGCTGTTGAGGATTGGAAAGCAGGGACGCGCAGTCAAATGCCGCATGGCGTTCAGAAAATCTATTTGCGGAAATTCATCGGCGAGCCATTTAGTGAAAACAGTGTGCAAACATCATGGGGCGCACGGGTTCCGCTAGATGACGCACGACTGCTCTATCGTTTTGCCGCATCCCGCAAGGAAAATGGTTGGCAATCAAACGGGGAAACCTTCGACGTTGGCGGATTCCGTTTGGATCGGGTGAATGAACACGGCATTGTGGTGGGTTGTCATCGCATTGCATGGGATGAAATTGACCGCTTCGCGGCGGCGGAGGGCTGGCAATGAAGCCCCGCCCCTCACTAATAGAACACGCCTTGGCCCTCGCACAAATTGTGCTTTTCCTTTGGCTGCTTTTTCGGAAGCCATAGCGCATCACATCAGCCCCCGGATTTTTTCCGGGGATTTTTTTATTTTGATAAAACTTCGATGCGTCAAACTTTGTTCACCTCATTGATAAAACTTCACCTCATCAAACTTTTTTTACCTTATCAAACAACTCATACGTACACGTACTATACGCATACCCACGATTTATGACTGTAGGGCGTTAACCGTTTATTTCCCCAACTCAAAATGACTGTAGTTCATTAACCGTTTATTTTAACCGTTTCTTTCACAGGAGGAACTGCCGTGAACCGACACCGCCGTTGGGGGATATTATTAACCGTGTATTTTGTAGGAAAAGTTTGGATTGAACGCTCGCTTGCAAACCCATGTGCTTTTGAAGCATACTTATACAAAGGAGAGTATTTCATAGCACTGGGGAGAATACGCATTGTCTATACGCCGCCCTGCTGGAAGCCGTCCAGCCCTAGTACCGACTACGACAATAGGAAAGGCTCGGCCAAAGGGTAGCCTTCGGCGTCTCATGGACTTCAACAAGTTGCTGAATCTTTTTCAGATCATTGACCCGGATATGCCCACTCAAACTGTACGCACCTATGTACGCATCGCTCTAGCTCACCCTGAGCCTGTCCTAATGTCAGACCTTAGTTCACACTTAGGGATAGCCCAAAGCTCTGTTAGCAGGAACGTAGCGGCCCTGAGTGATTGGACTCGGCATCATACCATAGGTCTTGATCTTGTTGAGGCCCATGAGAACCCCACTGACCGAAGGCAGAAATTAGTGAGGCTGACTACTAAGGGACAACAGCTCCTTAAACAGTTCTCTTCAGAATAACCCACAATTATAGAGGTGAAAAAAAGTGAAGAAAGTTATTGTCTATTTCATCCACCCGTGTATTCTATTCCCCAGCGACAACAAACATGAAACTGAGGGCATCAGTAGTAGAGGGATTCGTATTCGTAGCAGCAGTGCTTCTGCTGGTTATCACTCTTCCCATATTCTGTATAGCTCTCCTTTTTGAATGGCTGTGTTTCGGGAAACCGGAACCTGACGATGAGTAACAACAACAATAACAACAGCACCACACATGAGCATTGAAAGAGAAACCCGATGGGGAGTTCAAATACTCCGAGATAAGGTAGGCAAGATGGAAATCTGGGAAACCGTAAAGCTAGTCAAGAACGGCCAAGTTCGCCGCAAGGTAGGCGAGAGGCTGGACATGGACGGGGCTACCTATGAGATTGTTAAGGTCAGCGAGAGCAATGCTGTCGCTAAAGCCATAACCAAAAAGAAGGTTGAGTACACCACCGACGATGGAGTGAAGGTTAGCTACATGGCTAGCCCCACTAAAACTATTTATATCAGTACCTATAGAGATAAGGAGTAAGCTAGTGAAAATCACACAGAGAGGAAATTCATTTCAAGTTGCTGTCCACTACAAGGGCAAGCGGATTCGCAGACAGTTCCAGAATAAGATGGACGCTGAGACTTGGGGTTATCATACCAAGGCAGCTCTGGCTGAAGGAAAGCCTGTTGAGGAGATAGCGTCTGCCGGGAACCGGACATGGGGAGACCTTCTAGAGTCCACCTATCGACGGTACTGGAAGGGAGCTAAGTCTGAAAAGACGCTCTACCTTAATGGGGAATTGGTGACTAAATATTTTGGCCTAACCAATCCACTTGAGGATGTCATGCCTGAGCAGATTGATTCATTTATCATCTCCCTTGAGGACAAAGGGAACTCTAACGCCACCATTAACCGGAAACTAGCAGCCCTAAGTAAGATGCTTAAATTCGGCTATGACCGGGGGTGGCTACGGGGGATGCCAAAGATTGAGCGTAAGAAAGAGCCGAAGGGACGTATCCGTTGGTTCACTTACGCTGAAGAGGAGGAAATTGTTGCAAAATTTCGTGATCTCACACGCAACGATATGGCCGACCTCATCCTTGTTCTTGTTGATTCAGGAATGAGGGTGGGGGAGGCTCTCGCCCTTCAATGGAGAGATTGTGACAACGACAGCCTTACCGTGTGGAAGTCTAAGAATGATACACCTCGTTCAGTCCCTATGACCTCCCGCATCAAGGAGATTCTGGAGAGACGCCGAGAGCTGGGCCTAGAGACGCCATTCGTCAACGTCAAGCAGACCTCATTTAATCATGTATGGAACTATGTAAAAGGACTGCTCGGCCATTCCAAGGACTCCCAGTACGTCCCTCACGCACTGAGGCATACCTGTGCCTCCCGCTTAGTCCAAGCTGGTGTCCCCTTACTCACCGTTAAGGAGATTCTTGGGCATAAGTCCATCCAAGTGACCATGAGGTATGCCCATCTTGCACCGAAGAACCTGACTGACGCTATTGTGAAGCTTGAGGAGAAGAGGCTCGAAGAAAGGACAGCATGATTGACTTTGACCGTTACGATTTCGATGCAAGCGAGCTGCATGACGAAGGTGATGAAGAACCTTGCGAGTTTTGTCGGGGACGGGGAAGCCTAGCAGTAGAACCGGATAGTTCATTACGCTACCCCTGCCCTGACTGCAACTAACAGCAACAATACTAAAAAGGAACCCATATATTATGATGTTAACTGTAAAGATGTTGACGGCCTTAATCGCCGTTGAGTCTAGTGGAAATGATCGAGCCATCGGGGATGGTGGAAGAAGTCATGGCTGTCTCCAGATTGGGAAAGCCGTAGTTGAGGATGTTAACCGTTTCCGTGCGAAGTACAGGTTGAGTCCATTTACGTTCCCTGATGACTGTTATGATCGGGAGAAGGCCAAGACCATCTGCCGGGACTACATGAAAATCTATTGCACACCTAAGCGTCTAGGCAGACAGCCTACCTTTGAGGATGTAGCGCGGATGTGGAATGGTGGGCCTACAGGACACCGTAAGAAAGCCACAGAGAAGTATTGGGCTAAGGTCAAAAGAGAGATGGCGAAAGGATCGAACAAGTGATTCACCTTTTACTACTTGCCCTTCCCGCTGAACTGCCTCACAAGAGGATGATGAAGCGTGATCGAGTACAGTTCATCATTGATATGGTGGTAGTGCTGTTTTTAGTAGCCGTTGTTTTGTCGGTACTAAAAACAATCTGTAAGTCCTAATAGACTTAATCCATCGTTATTAAAATGTGTTATTATATGTGGCGAATCCTACCTAATTCAGGCGCGAGTGTGGCGGAATCGGTAGACGCGGTGGCCTCAAAAGCCACTATCCATAAAGGATGTAGGGGTTCGACTCCCCTTGCTCGCACCAGATGTGTTGGATTCAAAATCTTTAAGTAAACCTATCCACCTGTGAATACACTCCAACTAATTACCCTTTCTAAAAACTGCTTAACAGTATCCACTAATGGATGTAATAATAGGGACACTTAGTTCTAGTGGCCGACACAGTGGCAAACACTAACAACAATCGGGGAGAAAATGATTGTTCAACAACAACAACAACTGGATGTGGAGATGACCGAGCAAGCGCGGCACAGGGATCGCGCACTAAGACAGCTCGGAATTAGTCGGGGAACTGAGACCCGTAACCGAGGGGCGCGGAAGCTTCTCACTAACTGTATTGACGAGGTAGCTAACGGAGTCCGCGAGTGGGTTGATAAAGCGATATCTAAGCCGGGAGTCAATCACACCTCTGTTAAATTCCTTAGTCAGCTTGATTCTCATGTAGTCGCTGCCCTTGCCAGCCGTGCAATCCTAGATGCGATCAGCCGGGAGCGCACCATTAGCTCAGTGGCTAGTAAGATCGGCAAGACTCTGGAGGATGAGGCGCGGTTTAACCACATAAAGCGGGAGCATCCTCTCTTTTTTGAGAGCATGGACGCCTATATGCAACGGGAAAAGCGTGGGGAGGAGTTTAGGGTACGGCAGCAGAAGGGGGCTATGCGTAGTTTAAACAAAGACAACTATGATTTTTGGACATCCACAGAGAGAGTTCATGTCGGGCTGGCTTGTTTGGAAATCTTCAAGGCCCGTACCGGGTTGATCGAGTTCAGCAAAAGGTATCTCAGGGCTAAGAAGGCGATGACCTATGTAATCCCCTCCGATGACTGTATGGAGTGGCTGGAGGAGTTCGCCAAGAACACCGAAGCCTTGACGCCTGTTTATATGCCGATGGTGGAGCCTCCCGCCCCGTGGGTGGATGGAGACCCTACTTCAGGTGGGTACACAGCTCAATTCCGTAGACCGGTGGCGATTGTAAAAACTTTTAATAAGAACTTTATCAAAGACCTCGAAGGCCACTCTATGCCAGAGGTTTATTCCTCCATCAATCGGCTCCAAGCTGTGCCTTGGCGGATCAACAACCGGCTTTATGAAACCATGAGGGAGTTCTGGGATAAGGGACTAGAGGAGATTAATAGCCTTCCCATGAACCGAGTGAAGGAACTCCCATCCAAGCCTGATGACATTAGTTCCAACAGGGACGCACTCCGGGCTTGGTGTAGGAAGGCTACTCAGATTTACCGGTTCAATGTAGACATGAAGATGCACCGCATCTCCTTGGTTAAGATTCTTAACCTTTCGGAAAGACTCTTAGATCAGGATATTTATTTTCCTGCCCACTGCGATTTTAGGGGGAGGGCATACTACATCCCAACCTTCCTCCAGCCGCAGGGCAGTGGCTATGCTCGGGCCTTGTTGGAGTTTGCCGAGGCCAAGCCTCTTGGGAAGAATGGGGCGGGGTGGCTCAGGGTTCACATCGCTAACTGTTTTGGTGAGGACAAGGTTCCGTTTGAAGCTAGACAAGCATGGGTAGAGATGAACCGTGATCGAATCCTAGCAGTGGCCAATGACCCCTTTAGTAATAGGTGGTGGCTCGATGCGGATGAGCCTTGGATGTTCCTTCGGGCGTGTATGGAATACCAAAGCTATAGCCAAAGCAGTGACCCGGAGAACTTCAAAAGTTCCCTGCCAATCCTATTGGATGCGAGCAGTAACGGCCTTCAAATCCTCTCCCTTCTAAAGAGAGACCCGAAGGGAGCCGAGGCAACTAACTGCTGTGAGTCAGCGAGGCCCAAGGACATCTATACCAAAGTAGCCGATGAGCTTATAGAACAGCTTAGGGATCGCCCTGAGCCACAAGCTAGGGAGTGGTTGAAATTCGGGATTACTCGATCCCTAGTGAAACGCCCTGTAATGACCCTGCCCTACGGTGCGACCCTCTACGGCTTTGGTCAGCAGATCGAGGAAGCAGCCATCGCTCAGGCTAATAAAAATGACCAGTTGTGGGAGGATCAATCCATTAGAAAGAGGGTGATGTGGATGGCGAAGCGGGTCAGCCATGCGATTGCTAAAGTCGTACCGGACGCTGCCTCCACAATGAGCTGGCTTAGGAGCATGGCCGGGAAGGTGGCTGCAACGAACACGCCGCTCTCATGGATCAGCCCGTGCGGGTTTCTAGTCCATCAAAGTTACTTTCTCCAGCAGTCCCGCACTGTGAAAACCACCATCGCAGGGGAGTTCCGGTATGTAGCATTGAACGAGAGTATTCCCGGTCAGGTTTCCGTCAGACGGCAAACCAATGCCGTTGCTCCCAACTTTGTTCACAGCTTGGATGCCTCGATTATGCACAAGACCGTGAACAAGTGCAGCGACTTTCCGATGGTGACGATCCATGATTGCTTTGGATGTCATGCGTCGAATGTGGATGAACTTTTGCGGCAGACGAAGGAAGCCTTTATTGAGGTTTTTGAAACCTGCCAGCTAACCGATTTTCAGCACCAACTCAACGGGCTGTTACCCGAAGAGGAGCGGCTGGAAACTAACATAGAAATGATGGATTTTGGCGACTTTGCAATTGCCAAGATTCGGGATGCGAGTTACCTTTTTGGTTGATTCGTATAAAGCAAAATGAGGGCTTGAGGGATTCTTCCATCCTGTCCTCGACACTAATCCTAACCGAGGAATACATAATAGTATGAAAAGAATAATGATGAAGCCTACGCCTGTCGGTGTAGCGTCCTTCCCGAAGCTGACCCAGCCCGATTATAAGTATAAACCGAAGGAGGGGGAGTTCTCTGTGAAGTTAATCCTTACCCCTGAAGAAGCCGAGCCGTACAAGGCCGAGTTCGTAGCCCACTATAAGGAGCTGTATAAAGAGGAGTGCGGTAGGCAGGGGAAGAAGAAGCTGAAAACCAGCCAGCACAGTCCGTTTAATCCCGAGGTGGATCAGCAGGACAATGCGACGGGCAACACAGCCGTTACCTTTAAGATGAAGCACAAGATTTTTAATCGTGAAGGTGAGTTTGTTTTTGAACAGCGGCCAACGGTTTTTGATAAGCATGGCAAGCCAAGTGAAGCGAATGTAGGTTATGGGTCTAAACTTCAAATCTCCGCAGAGTTGAAGCCTTGGTACGTCCCATCCCTCGGGTTCGGAATCACCCTCGTTCCTAAAGCAGTGATTGTCCGTGAGGAAGGTAGCGGCGGTTTCAACCCATCGGATGCTAGTGCCTACGGCTTCACTATCGATGAAGAACAACAGGTTAACGGAGGTGAGAGCCTACCGGAATCCGTATTTGGGGAGGTAGAAGAGGAAGCTGCACACGCAAGTGACTTCTAAACCCCCAAAGTACCGCTCGAAATTTGAGCGGCAAATCGCACTCCAGTTAAGGGACGCTGGGGTGCGGTTTGAATACGAAACGACAAGACTAGGGTATGTTCGGAAATGCACCTACACGCCTGATTTCATTTTGTCGAATGGCATCATCATCGAGGCCAAGGGCTTTTTTAGAGCTTCAGACAGAACGAAGATGGTAGCTGTAAAGGAAGCTAACCCTTTATTAGACATCCGGTTTGTGTTTCAGAACGCACGGGTAAAGCTGAGTCAAAATAGCGACACCAGCTACGGGGAGTGGGCAGAGAAGAAGGGGTTCCTATGGGCGCATCAGAGCATACCAGAGGAGTGGATTCAATAATGAACGACAACGATACTTCAGATTTCGTGGCGCACGAACCCTGTCCTAATTGCGGAAGCAGTGACGCACTCGCCCGCTATAGCGATGGACATGGGTTTTGTTTTAGCTGCCAGCACTATGAACACAGCGAAGGAGCCTCGGCTCCCAGCACAACACATAAAATATCTAAAATGCACACATTTATATCGGGGGAGATTGAGGATTTACCGAAGCGGAAGCTAACCAAGGAAACCTGTTCAAAATGGGATTACCGCTTAGGAAGCTACAATGGCAAGCCAGTACAGATTGCCACCTACAAAGATAATGAAGGAGCCATCATCGCCCAGAAGCTCCGGTTTAGTAATAAGGATTTTATGATCCTCGGGGATGCCTCCAACATGGGCCTCTTTGGTCAGCACCTCTGGAGCGATGGAGGCAAGATGCTAGTGGTGACTGAGGGGGAGATTGACGCGATGTCAGTTTCACAATGCCAGTCACTCAAGTGGCCGGTGGTGAGTGTTCCTAATGGCGCACCTGCCGCTGCTAAGGCAGTAGCTAAGAACATTTCCTACATTGAACGATTTGAGACGGTTGTGTTTATGTTCGATCAAGATGAGCCGGGTCGAGCGGCGGCTAAACAGTGTGCTGCACTCCTTTCCCCCGGCAAGGCGAAGATCGCTACCCTCCCCCTTAAAGACCCGAATGAGATGCTAACGGCCAGCCGTAGTGCGGAACTGGTTAAGTCGATGTGGGATGCTAAGGAGTACCGACCTGATGGGATTGTGGGTGGCTCTGATTTATGGGACTACATCACTGAGGTGGATGTAGCCGAGGCTGTACCCTACCCGTTCGATGGGGTCACTGAGATGACGCATGGGCTTCGGCAGGGTGAACTGGTGACGATCACCGCAGGGTCAGGTATTGGCAAGAGCCAGTTCTGTCGAGAGCTGTGTCACTGGTTGATGACCCAAGGCCAGACTGTAGGATACATCGCACTGGAAGAGAGTGTGCGGCGAACCACGTTGGGCATTGTCGGTATTGAATTATCTAAACCTATCCACCTTGGCAAAGATGAAGTTGAAGAGGCGGAACTAAAGGATGCCTTTGAACGGTCTGTAGGTACAGATCGGTTCTTCACCTATGACCACTTTGGCAGTGTGGATTCTGATAACCTCCTTAACCGTATTCGTTACATGGTCAGGGGATGCGGATGCCAGTGGATATTCCTTGACCATCTTTCCATAGTGGTTAGCGGGCTGGAGGGAGGAGATGAACGGCGACTGATTGATGTGACCATGACTAAGCTCCGTTCCCTTGTGGAGGAGCTGAAGATTGGATTGATTTTGGTGAGCCATCTTAAAACTTCAGACGGTAAGCCATTTGAAGAGGGTGGACAGATTTCCTTGGCGTCCCTTCGAGGGAGCCGAGGCATCGGTCAGCTCTCGGACATCGTGTTGGGACTTGAACGGAACCAGCAGGATGCCGCAGATAAAAATGTCACACAGGTTCGGATCGTAAAGAATAGATGGACAGGCGAGACGGGCCTCTGTGCGCGATTGGAGTACACACATGAAACCGGAAGAACACGGGAAATCGGGTTCCCTGAACCAATCCTCCCCGAAGATTTCAACAACTAATACTATGAATACAACATACACACAACTGGAGTTCCCCTTCATGGCGGAACTAGAATCCACAACCCAACTGGAGTTTAATTTCGACGATGAGAACACTAATATTTGATCTGGAGTCGAACGGACTCCTAGACGCTACAACTCAGATTCATTGTATCTGCATTGCTGACCTCATGGCAAAAAGGATATATGAATTTAATAGTCAGCCTGACGGCAGGGGAATTGAAGAAGCCTTAACGATGTTACAGAACGCCGATATGATCGTCGGACATAACATTGTTGGTTTTGATCTTCCTGTCATTAAGAAACTGAATCCAAGTTGGACGCCGAGAGGCAAGGTCAGGGACACCATCCTGATGACCCGGCTTATTTGGTCGGACTTACGGGATAAGGATTTCGGCAGGATTAACACCGCTCCTGATTTCCCTAAAAACCTCATAGGCTCGCACAGCCTCAAGGCGTGGGGTCATCGCATTGGAATGCTCAAGGGCGACTTTAAGGAGAATAATGATTTCTCTGAATGGAGTGCTGAGATGCAGGAGTATTGCGTTCAGGATGTGAAGGTGACTACTAAGCTTTATCAAGCACTTACGGATCGGAAGTATTCTGAAACTGCGATCAGCTTAGAGCATAAGTTCGGAGGGATCATTCACTTTCAAGAGCGGCACGGGTTCCTGTTCGATCAGGATAAGGCAATGGGACTTGTTGCTGACTTGACTACGAAGCGGGCAGAGATTGAGGATAAGCTTCAAAAGGTATTTCATCCAGAGGTGGAGACCATGAAGAAAACTCTGTGGAACTTTGGTACGGAAACTTTTCGGACTAAAGCGGAAGCTGTGGTAGTAGCTAAAGAATGGGCCAAGGCCAACAAGACTACACAAAAGACTGCCTTGGCTGCTATTGAGAAAGGCGAGCCTCTCAAGAAAAAGATTCCCTTTAACCCCGGCAGTCGGGATCAGATTGCCAAGCGGTTTATAAAGCGAGGGTGGAAGCCTTCTGACTTCACTCCTGACGGCAAACCTCGGGTGGATGAGCCGGTGCTACGGGAGTTGAGCCAGCGGGGATTTGAAGAGGCTGGCCCTCTTTTGGAGTACCTGATGATTCAGAAAAGACTAGGCCAGCTTGCAGAAGGCAAGGAGGCGTGGTTAAAGTTAGTCAAAGCAGATGGGCGTCTGCATGGACGGGTGACAACTAACGGGGCGGTGACGGGACGTTGCACACACAGTAAACCTAACCTCGCGCAAGTACCTAATGCGAGTTCGCCGTATGGAAAGGAGTGCCGTGAACTCTTCACTGTTGCAGAAGGAAAAAAACTTGTTGGATGCGATGCGAGCGGATTGGAGCTTCGTTGCTTGGCGCACTACATGGCGAGATATGATGGTGGAGCCTATTCCCGAATCCTCCTCGAAAAGGACATCCATACAGCCAATCAGAACGCTGCGGGACTACCGACGAGGGACGATGCTAAGACCTTTATCTATGCGTTCCTATATGGTGCGGGGGATGAGAAGATCGGGAAGATCATCGGTAAGGGTCAGGCAGCAGGGAAACAGATTAAGGCCGAGTTCCTTAATAAGACGCCCGCGCTTAAAGCCCTTCGGGAGGCGGTGGAGGCGGCTGTAGAATCACGGGGTTATCTGGTGGGGCTGGACGGGAGGAACCTTCCCATCCGCAGTCCTCATGCTGCACTGAATACACTTCTCCAGAGTGCAGGTGCGCTCATAATGAAACAGGCTACTGTACTGCTTGACCGGTACTTAGCCCTGCGGAATTGGAGTTTCGGGAGGGAGTACGCTCTGGTTGGGCATATCCACGATGAAATGCAGCTTGAAGTTGATGAAGGACTAGCTGATCTGGTGGGCCAGACGGCAGTGAAGGCTATTCAAGATGCGGGACGTTCTTTTAACTTCCGCTGCCGCTTGGATGGAGAATACAAGGTGGGCCTTAATTGGGCAGAGACTCACTAAACAATAGAATGAAATTGGATGGAAAAACTAAAACAAACTGAGTTGGCTTATTTAGCTGGCTACTTTGATGGAGAGGGTTGCGTCACGTTCAGCCGCAAATGGATAAGGGTATCAATCAGTTCTTGCTGTCCGCGCCCCATTGAGAAATTAGATAAGCTCTTTGGAGGACGATCAGCGGACGGCTCTTATGCTGACCGACCAGCCGCACGAAGTTTTTCGAGATGGACATTACATGGAGCGAAGGCAATAGCCTTTTTGAAATTAATCTACCCCTATTCCCTTGAGAAGGAACCTCAGATCAGACTGGCTTTAAAGTACAGAGAATCAGGGGACATTGAGAAAGCAGAAATCAGGGCGCAAATCAAAGCCTTAAAGAAAGTAAATTATCATGCCAAGAAGAATACTAATTGATGGTGACATCGTTGCTTACCAACACGCTGCTAAAGCAGAAACACCGACCCATTGGGGGGACGACCTTTGGACTCTCCACGCTGACGCCAAGGAGTGCAGAGGACACATCAAGCACTGGCTAAAGGAATTACAATCAAAACTGGAGGGAGACGAAGTGACTATTTATTTATCTTCTTCAGATAACTTTAGAAAAGAGTTGGTAGACAGTTCTTACAAATCAAATAGGGCAGGGAAGAGAAAGCCTGTGATTCTCAAGGCGATAAGGGAGTGGATGGTTGAGGAGTATGAAGCCCGTTCAGTTCCCTCGTTAGAAGCGGACGATGCTATTGGGATCGAGGCGACTAAGAAAGAAAACAAAGACTGCATCATTGCATCTATCGACAAGGACTTCGGGACAATCCCCGGTTCTCATTTTAATTGGAGCAAGGACATTGGAGTGACATCCGTTGACGAGAAGGAAGCTGATTACAATTTCTACCTACAAGTCCTAACAGGAGACGCAACTGACGGTTATGCAGGATGCCCCGGTATTGGCCCTAAGCGGGCGGAACGGCTTCTTGAAGATACAGATGATTACTGGTCAGCGGTGGTGGGAGCTTACGAGAAAGCGGGGTTCGGGCCTGAACACGCCCTGACACAAGCCCGTCTGGCCCGTATTCTTAGAGCCACTGACTATAACCACGATCGGCAGGAAGTCATCTTATGGAACCCACCCCAATAAAAGTTTATATCTCAGGGCCGATGACAGGCTATCCTGATTGGAATTTTCCTGCGTTTCATCAGAGAGCTGACGAGTTAAAGGAAGCCGGTTATGATCCGATCAACCCTGCCGAGAACTTTGATGGACAGACTGATCTACCTCGGGAGGTGTATATGAAGGAGGACATCGGGCAGCTAATAGGGTGTGACTGTATTACCTTCCTTCCGGGCTGGCAGTCCAGCAGGGGGGCTGCTCTTGAAGCGTTAGTAGCAATCGAATGTGGAATCAAGCCACTTGAGGATTAAATAAATGAGTGATAATATATCAGTAAAGGACTCCGGGCGTAGAGAGGCGTTTGACACCGGGAGCGTGAGAGATACGAGAGAGGGCAAAGGGAGGTATGATTTACTGCCTCCCCATGCCATTTACTTGGTAGCCCGTCAGTTTGAAGAAGGGGCCATTAAGTATGGCAGTAGGAATTGGGAAAAAGGTCAGCCTCTTTCTCGTTATGTAGACTCCGCTTTGAGGCATTTGTTTAAGCATCTTGGCGGGGCCAAAGATGAGAGGCATGATGTAGCAGCGGCTTGGAATTGTTTGGCCCTGCTTGAGACGAAACATCGGATAGACAAAGGTGATTTACCAAAGGAACTAGATGACATTTGATGATGAGCAACCCTTTCCCCGCGTCACTAAGACTTTATTAAAGGAATTAGATCAGCGGTTTCCTGACCAATGCCCCCGGCCTTTGGATACTGAAAGAGAAATTTGGATGGCGGTTGGAAGGCGTCAAGTGGTGGATTTGTTGAAAGAAAAGTTTGACGAGCAGTCGAAATCTGTCTTAACTCCCGAATAAATAATAAGTTATGTGCTTTTCATCTCCCAGCCCGTCCCCTGCGCCTGATCCTGCGCCTCCACCACCGCCTACTCCTACTCCGGTAGCGAAGAGGGTGAAGAACCCTTCCTATCGACGCGCTGGCGGTTCCTCTGGAGGACTGACCCGGAAGAGGCGGGGACGCGCTGCGCTGAGAATTGACATGGCAGCTCCCAGTTCTTCAGGAACCACGGGACTAAATATTCCAGTATAATTTTATGCAATACGGCAAAACCGCCAAGGCACTCTATAATGAGTGCGAAACTCTAAGGCAGACTTACCTTGAACGGGCTAGGGAATGCTCAGAGTTAACTATTCCCACCTTGGTTCCGCCGCAGGGTCACTCTTTTGCCACTAAATATGTAACTCCTTATCAGGGCATCGGGGCGAGAGGCGTGAATAACTTGGCTTCCAAGCTGTTACTCACACTGTTCCCACCTAATTCACCGTTTTTTCGGCTCAGTGTGGATAGGTATAAACTTATTCAACTCGGTGGGGATAACGAAGCAAAGACAGAATTAGAAAAGGCTCTCTCAGAGATTGAGCGAACTGTTATGCGGGAAGTGGAGACTTCGGCTCTGCGTGTGCCTGTGTTTGAGGCTCTCAAGCATCTTGTGGTGGCGGGTAATGTTCTAGTCGTCACGCCTAAAGAGGGCGGTATCCGGGTTTTCCAGCTAGAGAACTACATTGTTAAGCGCGATCCCTATGGGAATGTGTTGCACATTGTTACGAAAGAGACTGTTTCCCCGAGTGTCCTGCCCGACGATATTAAAGGACAGGTTAATATCGAAGCCCTGCAACGGCAGACAGGGTACAACGAGCCTACCATTGATTTATATACCGCCGTTTGTCGTCAGGAAGATGGACGATTCTATGTGTGGCAGGAGGCTGAAGGCACTGCTATTCCCGGCACTGAAGGCTATTTCAAAGAAGAGGATAACCCTTATATCCCTCTCAGGTACAGTCGGGTGGACGGTGAGGACTATGGCCGTGGCTTAGTGGAGGAATATCTTGGGGACTTAAAGAGTCTCGAAGCTCTTACTCAGGCTATTGTGAAACTAGCTGCGGCGTCCTCTAATATTAAAATCTTGGTCGATCCTAACGGAACCACAAAGGCTAAAGCTCTTGCTGAAAGCCCGAGCGGAGCCTTCGTATCAGGCCGAAGCAATGATGTTAGTGTTCTCCAGCTTGAGAAATTTGCAGACCTAAGAGTAGCCAAGGAGGTGGCAGAAGCCATCGAGCAGCGACTTAGCTTCGCATTCCTGTTGAATGCGGCTGTTCAGAGGGATGCGGAGCGGGTCACTGCGGAAGAGATTCGGTTCATGGCTCAGGAACTTGAAGCAGCTCTCGGTGGTGCTTATTCCATTTTATCCCAAGAGTTCCAGCTTCCTCTTGTCACCCGCATCATGGATCGGATGGCGAAAGAGAAGCGACTACCGAAGATACCCAAGGGAGACCTTGTAAAGCCCATGATTGTGACCGGTGTTGAAGCACTTGGCCGGGGCAATGATCTTTCTAAATTAGATATGTTTGTGGCTGGTGTGGGGCAGATATTCGGCCCTGAAGCCATCCAGCAGTATGTAAATGTATCTGACTACTTAAACCGCCGCGCTACTTCGCTTGGTATAGACACCGAAGGACTGATCCGGTCACAGGAGGATGTCCAAGCCGAGGCACAGGCCCAACAGCAGCAGATGATGATGGCTCGTATGACCGAGAAGCTCGGCCCACAGGCTATCCGCTCTGCTACTGAAACAGGCATGATGCAGCAGCAAGCAGAAGAAGCGGGCGAAGAACTTCCACCAGAGGAAGAACCTCCTCAGTCTTAATCGCTATTAATGAGGGCTTGAGGGCTAATAAACACTAAAAGAAGGAGACTCTATGTCTGACATCGTTGAAGTCCAACCGGAAATTACTGGTTCGGAAGCACCTAACCAACCCCTCGCTGATCCTAATAATGCGGACAGCGTGGAAACGACAAACCAAACAGATGGAGAAGCCTCTGCCTCAGATCGTCCTGAGTGGCTTCCTGAGAAGTTCCAGTCAGCGGAGGACTTAGCTAACGCTTATCAGGAATTGGAATCCAAAATGGGGTCAGGAGACGAGCAGCAGGTTGACCCGGAAGAAGGCACTGCCGAACCCCCACAAACCAGTGACGAATGGCAGCAAAAATTTGAGCCGTTTACCTACGAACTCCAAGAAAAGGGGGAGTTATCTGATGGCAGTTACAAAGAACTAGCTGACATGGGCTACCCCAGAGAGCTGGTGGATGGCTATATCGCAGGGCAGGAAGCGGTATCCTCCCGAGAGGAGGGACAGGTTATGGACAGCATTGGCGGGGAATCTAATTTCCAATCAATGATTGAGTGGGCGAAGGATAATGTTCCTGAATCAGAATTAGACGCCTATAACCGCTCAGTGATGGGAGGCGATGTGAATGACGCTAAGATGGCGGTGCAGGGAATGTACGCCCGCTATACTTCCGCTACCGGCGGTCAGGCTCCCCAGCTTCTTACGGGACAGAAGGGCGGCTCTGGAGGGCTGGCAATTCGGAGCAACGCCGAGTTAGTAGACTTAATGTCTGATCCTCGGTATGCAAAAGACCCGGCTTATCGGGACGATGTGCAGCGAAGGCTGAACGCAAGTGATCTGTTAGGATAGAAAATAAAACTAATAATACTAAGAGAGAAATATTATGAAAAAATCCGGTTATCGTACGACTGAGTTCTGGCTCTCAACCTGTGCCGTTTTATGCGGTTTGCTATATGCAAGCGGCGTGATCGCACCAGAAGGGACTACAGGGATCGAGAAGGCAGTAGCTTTCATCGCTGCTGCTTTGAGTAGCCTTGGTTACTCCACAAGCCGTGGTAACGTCAAGGTTGCTGAGATTGAAAACAAAGTTAAGTAATGTTTAGTGAACTCCTAGCCGCTGCTAAAGCGATTCCTCACATACTTTCTGCTTTGGAGCGGCTAGGGGATATTCAAACGGCCCGAATGGCTCAACAACGAAAAGATGAAAAAGATACAATTGTTGACGATCTTATTGCTGCTGCTCGCCAACGTAGGTTGCGGGGTGACAGTGAAGCTGAACGGGTTTCAGGAGATAGCGGAGAGACATCCAGTAGGGATGGAGCAGATAACAGAGAATCCTGAGAGCGAAGCTTTAGTTAGAGACCTCGGTTTCTACATCAATAAATTGGAGCAACAGCTCGAATCTAAAAAATAATCCACAAATGGATTGACTTCTATGGTAACTTACTTCTAGTTACCGACTAGGTTTACGATGCAAGGCATATCGAACTGATTGTTTGAACGCCCTTCGGCCCACTACTGGTGGATAACCGTTGTCTGGAGTTGGCAAAAAGACGGTGTGACCAGCAAAGAACCAGCTCTGCAAGTGAGTGCTTGTAGGCATTAATAACTGAAATCAGAAACAAAAGGATGTATTAGACATGAGTGCAACTACTCCCTCACGCCTAGGCCAAGTAAATGCCTCTGGCGATGCCAATGCCCTTTTCCTGAAACAGTTCGCTGGAGAGGTGCTGACCACGTTTGAAACCAACAACGTGTTCAAGCCTCTGCATACTGTGCGGACGATTTCTCAAGGAAAATCGGCTCAGTTCCCCGTGACCGGTGTAGCTTCGGCTGCTTACCATGTGGCGGGTGAAAACATCATGGACAGTGGCAATAGCTACCTGTCTCAAATCAAAGCCAATGAGAAGGTGGTTCACATCGACTCCATGCTGACGGCTAACACAATGATCTATGAGCTGGATGAAGCCATGAATCATTATGATGTCCGCTCGATCTATACGACTGAGCTGGGCCGTGCGTTGGCTACGAAGTTCGATCAAACCGTTGCTCAACAGGTGGCTCTGTCTGCTCGCGGCTCCGCTACGATTAGTGGTGGGAACGGCGGCACAGTGCTGGATAAAGGTGCTTCCGGTCTCGATACTGGCACTGAGATTGCTGACGCGATCTACGATGCTGCTCAGTCTCTTGACGAAAAGAACGTACCCTCCAGTGATCGTGTTGCGGTGATGAAGCCCGCAGAATACTACCTGCTCGTCCAGCATCTCGCTGCCGTTGGTAACGCCAATGCAGTGGGCAGCTACGTTGAAGGCGAAGTGGTGAAGGTCGCAGGAATGCGCGTCATCGCCAGCAACAACGTACCAAGCACAAACATTGGTTCGGCTGAGACGGGTGTGAACACTGGAAACACCTACCACGGTGACTTCAGCAATACCAAGATTCTGTGCTTCCACAAGAGCGCAGTGGGTACTGTGAAGTTGCTCGATCTCAAGCTCGAATCCGAGCGGAAGATTGAGTTCCAAGGTTCCCTGTTTGTGGCGCGTTATGCGATGGGACACGGCATCCTCCGTCCAGAGGCCGCTGTGGAAATCACTATAGCGTAGTGTTGTAATTAGCACGGGGGCTGTGAGTTTAAGTTCGGGCCGGTGGTCGGGTAGCCCTCATCCCGTTCTTGCCCAAACTTAGCTTGCAGCCCCCGCTTTTTAGCGTATTTTGAATAGACATGAGCTTGACACTTTCAACTGAACTTGAGGCCGTTAATCAAATGCTGTCGGCCATTGGTGATTCTCCGGTCAACCAGCTTGATACAGCCACTAATGCCGAAGCTCGGGTAGCCAAGCAAATTCTTGATGAGGTAAGCCGGGATGTTCAGTCGAGGGGCTGGCACTTCAACACTGAACCTGATTACACGATCACAAGGGACAGTGATAATCATATTAATTTACCAACAACGGCTGTGCGGTTTGATATTAAAAGCGAGCTGTATCCGTCTTTGGATGTGACACAGCGGGGGAACAAAATGTATGACCGGAAAGATCATACCTTTGTTTTCGATCAGGATTTAAAAGGTGAGATCATTATCCTCCTCACCTTCACTGACCTTCCGCAACCTGCTCGGGCCTATATCACGGTACGGGCGAGTAGGATTTTTCAAGATCGTGTAGTGGGTTCTGAGGACTTACTAAGGGTACTGGCGGCTGATGAGGCAACCGCATTGGCTACCCTGAAGGACTTTGATGACGATACTGCCGATTATACAATCTTTGATAACTTGGATGCTTACCAAGTGATTAATCGGTAGTAACTAATGTCCTTAATCTCCACCTCTATCCCTAATCTGGTATCGGGCGTCAGCCAGCAAGCGGACGGCCTTCGGTACAGCTCTCAATCTGAAGAACAGGTAAACGGCTACAGCTCTCTGGTAGAGGGGCTGATTAAGCGTCCACCTCTGAAGCACATAGCCCAGCTTATCTCAGGGAGTGTGGGGGATACTCAGGTTCATACCATCAACCGGGACACAGATGAACGCTATGTGGTGGTATTTCAGAACAATACCGTAAAGGTATTTGGGATTGATGGGACAGAGAAAACGGTGTCCACCCCCGATGGGGTAGGCTACATCACTACCACTACTCCCCGGACAGACCTGAAGTGCCTGACCGTGGCTGATTACACCTTCGTACTGAACAAAACAAAGACGGCAGCAGTTGGGGCAGGACAGACAACTGCTCAAGGAAATGAGGCTTCGGTTTTTGTTTCTCAGGGGGATTATTCTGTCACCTATAAGATTATCCTCGCAGGGACTACTTATACCCACACTTCTTCCTCCAGTGATGTTGCCCAGATTCAGCCAAGCTACATCGCCACTCAGCTTCAGACTGCGATTGGTTCAGGAACCTACACCGTGACTCAATATGGAGGCACACTACACATCGTTAAGGATGACGGTGGAGCCTTTACCTGTTCCGTTGAGGACTCCAAGGCGGGGGACTTCATTAAGAACATCACTGACTCGGTTCAGAACTTTGTAGACCTCCCGGTAGAAGCCAAGCACGGCTATATGATTAAGATCGAGGGGACTCCCGAGGAAGAGGGCGATGAGTATTGGGTTAAGTTTGTGGCGGACAACGCCAGCGGAGGCTCAGGGCAGTGGGAAGAAACCGCCGCTCCGAGCATTGATAAGGAATATGATGCAACTACGCTCCCTCATCAGCTCATTCGGAATGCGGATGGGACATTTACCTTTAGCAAGGCCACTTGGGCTGCCCGGTTGGTAGGGGATGACGATACGAATCCCAAGGCTTCCTTTGTGGGTAAAAAAATCAAAGATGTGTTCTTCTTTAAGAACCGCCTTGGATTTGTTGCGGATGAGAATGTGATCTTCTCAGAGTCCGCTGAGTATTTTAATTTCTGGAGAACCACGGTTACGCAGCTTCTTGATTCTGCCCCGATTGATGTGGGAACCAGCTCTACGAAGGTCAGCATCCTTTTTGCGGCTGTCCCCTTCTATGATCGTCTTGTTTTATTCGCTGACCAGACTCAGTTCACCCTACAAGCTTCAGGACTTTTGACAGCAAAAACAGTTTCAATTCAGCAGTCCACAGCTTACACCGTCTCAGCTACGGCTGACCCCGTGCCGGTAGGTAAGAATGTTTATTTTGGGTTTCCCCGTAATGACTTTTCAGGTGTTCAGGAATACTTCATTAACCCCGATACTCAGTTCTTTGATGGAGCGGATATCACTGCACAGGTTCCTAAATACCTGAAGGGAAACCTGATCAAGATTTCAGCAGCCGATAATGAACAAGTGGTGGTAGCCCAGACTGACGGGTTTACTACGGGTGTTTATGTGTATAAATACTTTTTCAGCGGTTCCGATAAACTGCAATCAGCATGGTTTAAGTTTGATTTCGGGACAGGCACTACGGTGCTTAATACCGACTTTATTGACTCAACGCTGTATGCAGTGATCGAGCGTAGTGATGGGGTTTATTTGGAGTCAATGGACATCGAGGCAGGGCAGCAGGACGCAGGGAGTCAGTACGTCACGCTGTTGGATCGCAGGGCAGAGCTTTCCGGGGGTAGCTATAATTCTACGGCTGATACTACTACATTCACTTCTCCCTACAATGTGGATAGTGACACAATGGAAATTGTATCCAAGCCCCACCCTGATGCAGGGAGTAACACCAATGTGGTGGGGACAAACCCTCAAGGAGCCGTGGAGCGTAAGCTACCGGAAGGTGTGGCACTAGCCATTGATTCCAAGTCAGGGACTTCTTTGGTGGTGAAGGGAAATTATACGAATCAACCGGTTTTTATCGGAACACCCTACACCATGACCTATACCGTCTCCCGTCCGCAGCTCCGCTCTCCAAGTTCCAGCGGAAGGGGCCAAGTTATGCTGGCACAGGGCCGGTATCAGCTTAGGCATGGGGTTCTGGTCTTTAACGATAGCCGCTATTTTAAAGTACAGGTTACTCCAAAAAGTAGGGATACCTTTTCCTACGTCTACAATGGCCGGTCAATCGGAACGGGAACGGCTGTTTTAGGTAGCCAAGCTGAGTCAATTCAGGATGGGACATTCCGTTTCCCTGTGTATGCAAAGCATGACCAAGTGGATATTTCGGTCACAAACGATTCTCCCTTCCCGTCCTCTTTGGTTTCTTTAGAATTTGAGGCTATCTATGCCGTCCGTAATCGAAGATATAACTAGACAGCTTCCGATTCACTATGCTGAGTCGGGGGTTACGGTGAGGCTGGCTACGCAAGCAGATGCCATACAGGTAGCTAAAGAATTGCGGGAAGAGGACAGAAGTGAGATGAAAGCCCTGCTGGGCGTTGATACAGCTATGACTGTAGTTTTGCAAAGGCACGTTATGGAAGCGGACATTAGTTTAGTCCTAGAGAAGGATAAGCACCCTGTAGCCATCTTCGGGGTGAAACAAGTCTGCCCTAACGTCTCTTTTATTGGTCTCCTCTCGTCGCCTAGAATTAAAGATTTTAAGTTCACCCTCTGCCGTCATTCAAAATACTGGGTGGATATGTTCCATAAACATAGTGATTTACTCTTGAATGTCGTACACTGTGATAATAACGTCCACATTCAATGGCTGAGATGGCTTGGATTTAAATTTATTAACAAACTGGAGAACTTTGGAAGTAACGGAGAGGACTTCTACGAGTTCAGCAAACTAAAAGTAAGTAATTAGAATTATGTGTAACATTGCAGCATTTGCCGCACTTCAGGGTGCTTCGGCGTTGGCATCTTATCAAGGACAACGGCAGATAGCGTCAGCGCAGACCGCTTACCAGCAAGACCTCATGGCTAAGGAACAAGAGCGGCAGTTACAGGCCGAAACCGCGCTGCGTATGCGCCAGCAGGACGAGCAGGAAGCCCGCGCTCGGGAGCTGGCTAAAGTATCACAGGAAGCTCGCGCAATGGCTGCAAGGAATATCACAGCAGCAGGGGAAGCAGGAATCTCTGGAGCCTCCGTAGATGCCCTGCTAGCGGAAGGAACCCGGAAAGAACTTGATTTTTATGAGTCACTGACCCGTCAAGGCCAGATGCAAGGAACTGCCTATGATCGAGAGATTGAAGCGGGACGAAAGGGTAGTCAGATGCAGATTGCCAGTATAAATCGCCCAGTTTCCCGTCCCGGCTTTGCTAGCCTTGCGATTAACCTTGGAACGGCTGGATTCAAGACATTCGATTTTGCCCATAAGATGCACCAAATTGAAAACCAAGGCACTGCGGAACAGGAAAGAAAGCCGTTTACGTTCCTTGGCAGGAAGTTCGGAAATTAATAGAGATAGCTATGGCAGAAAAAATTACACCAAGAAAAGAGTACCGAGGGCTTGGCTACGCCCCTGCCGTCAGTGTTCCGGGGCTGGTACAGACCCGCCCCATAGGCTCCCCCGCTCCTGCACAGACCAACGAGCTGCTCAAACTGGCTAAAAATCTGGAAAATTTTGGGGATGCCTTCACTTCCTCGGCTCTACTGCAAGCGGATATTAATAATAAAAGAGCCGAAAGACTCGCTAAAGAGGACTTTGTGGCTTGGCAAAACTCGTACCCCGGACACGCCTTTAGAGAGCCAGTGGGCAGTCAAGATGCTCTAAAGCCGGGGTTTATGATGACATTTGGAAAGGAGGGGAGAATTGCCGTTCCTGACCGCAGGGCGCAGATTCTAAATATTAGTGGAGATGACGGCCTTTCAGACGCCATTACTAGAGGAGTTATCCGACCCGAGGCAACTCCCGCCTACATAGGCTACCTGAAGCGAGAAGCGGCGAAATCAATAGTCAGTAGTAAATATTCTAAACTACTGGAACGGAAGATTAATGAAGCGGCTCTTTTTGATCCCCAAAACATAGATTTAGAAGCCCGTACTCGGGACTTTATGCAAAGTGTAGACCAAGAGCTACAACAGGCTTATGGGGAAAAGTGGCATATCTGGGCGCCAGAAGAAGTAGCCGAGGCAAGGGATCAGTTTATCCGTTCTGTGGAGAGTAAGCATTTCGACAACCGACAGCAGTTTGAAAATAAAACCTATGTTGAGAATTTAAAGAATTCTTTTTTTGACGCGGATTCCAAAGACAAATTTTTAGAAAATATCCAACGCCTCGCTAGGCTGGGACAAGAGCGAGGACTAGACGTAACCAAACTCACTGGAGAGGCTGCTATCTCTGCTGTAACTGAGTTAATTACTAAAGGATTTCCAGAAGCGGCCCGAACCCTTTCTGAACGTGTTCAGGATGCTGAATTGTCAGGGGTTGGTTTTATATTGGATTCAAAGGTTCAGGATCAACTGGAAGTCTTAATCGAAAACGCGGAGCGCGATCAGATTAAATTCAACGCTCAGGACAAGGCAAAGGCTACTGAATACATAGAACGGCGATTTGCAGAAGAAGCGCGGAGGCTTGGGCGTGACATGACTAAGGAAGAGGTCTCTGCTTTTGCAATAAGGCTCTCTAAAGAGACTCTTGATACAGGACGTAAAATACAAGGGCAGGATGGAGAGCCAATAAACTTAGTCATCGACATAGAAAATATTGATAGGGGCAACAAGAGTTTCGCTTGGGAGGCTGTTGCAGTTATTGGAACTGACTATCTAGCTACTTCTAAGGTTTTAGGACACAAAGACCTAAATGTATCGAGGGCGCTTGAAGAGATGATTTCCAACGGTTCATTTAATGAAGCCAGAAATCTCCTTGAGCAGAACCGGGAGGTTCTTAGCGCACAATCAGCAGCAGTTTTTCACAGAAAAATTCAAGTAGGGCAGCAGCTCACTAAGCTAAGTGACCACGAAACCTACAAAGAACTTAAAGGTCTGGCCCTTACTGCTCTCCAGAAATCAATGGGAATAGACTCGACCTCAGACGCCACTGCATCGCAGCAGTCTGAACTTGTTGTTGAGCTGGGCGGGATGATGAACCGAATCCTTAAAGAAACTAAAGCGGAAATGTCTCAGTGGCTAAGTCAGGAAGCTAACCGTCAAGCAGGGGATGACGCTCGGCATGATAGAGCTGATGAAATATTTAGAGAGAAGTTTGAGGCTATAAAAGGCGAGGTTACAGCCAAGCCTCGGAATAAAGACCTTTTTGATACTCTTCGTTCCGAAGAGGCAGCTCGGCGTGGGCAGAATTTAGAAGAAAAAGGAACTTGGAAAGATTTCTGGTTTGACCAAAAAACCCCTGAATCAAGGAGAAAGACCACTGGCGATGAGATGGATGCTCTATTAAACAATCCCCTGCTAAAGGAACTCCGAACGGAGGGAGCTACCTTCAGATCAACAGTAAATAAAGCACGGGCCGCTGCGCCCGGAGCAGTGGACACTCTTGTTGCTCGCCATCTACAACTTGTCAACAAACACAGAGAGATAAAAAGAGATGCTCAACTTTCAGCAGGAAAGGCGGGTAGAAAACTACTCGGCGCGGAGAGTGCCGAGGACAGAAAAGAAATCCTCATGGATATTACTAAAGCCCGTCAAGTGGCTGGCTTTAGCGCACAAGAGATTGCTACAGGCAGGGTGCAGCTCCTTGTGAATTACACAGAAGAAGAAGCCAAAGGCAGAGGCGTTTCCGTAGATGATGTTTATGCCCATCCGGGTTCAACTCTGAATTTACAGGATTTAATGAAAAACCCTACAGCCGCCGCCGATGATCCGTTAATAAACCCTTTTCAAGTGCCGCTTTTTGTTGACATGACAGAATTAAAAAGGATAACAAACGAGGATGGTCATCCAACACTTAAATCAATGCTGAAAAACCTTGGAATCCAAGACGACCCCGAAGGGGTTGCAAGGAAGAATCTGCTGAATGCACAGGTTCTCCTGCTTCGGCGGCTTGGAAGATCAATTCATTAAGATTAAGTCTATATTATGTCAGACACATTTAAATTTGATGATTTAGAGATCGAGGACTTTCCTGTATTTGAGCAGGGTATGGGACAAGACGCTGCTCAGGGCGGGGACGATCCCAGCATGATAGGAGACGTAGCAGCAAGCGTCCCGCGAGGGATTGCAGGAGCCGCAGAGGGACTCCTTGAAGCGGGCAATATTTTAACAAGCCCGTTTGGGTTTGATTATGATGTTCCAGAGAATTTTGGACTCGGTAAGTCTAAAACCGGAGCGGGGGCTGTAGTAGAAACGATTACCCAGTTTGCTGCTGGATTCGGCCCGATTGGTAAAGGTCTCAGTTGGGCAGGAAAACTAGCCAAAGCCAGTAAGTTAGGTAAAACAGCCAAGAAAGCTGAGAAAGCCTTAGAAGTAGGTTCTAAAAAACGGGCCTTTGTTAAGGGGGCTACAGCAGGAGTATTGACTGACTTTGCTGTGTTTGACGCTCACGAAGCTCGGCTGTCTGATCTTATCGAAACAGTTCCAGAACTGGCTAACCCTATTACCGCTTTTCTGGCTTCTGACCCAGATGATTCTGAAGCAATGGGCCGTCTTAAAAATTCGGTAGAAGGCTTGGCATTAGGCGTAGCGTTAGAGCCTATCCTAGCTCCGATGCTCCGTTACATGAGTAAAGCCCGGAAACTAAGGGCTGAAGGAAAAACTCCCAACCAAGTTAACGAAGCCTTAGAGACCGAGGCAAGGGGGATTAACTCTGCTCTCTCTAAGAGCAACGCAGTAGAGAGTTTAGAAGTTAAGCTGGATGCTGACCTTCCAAAGATTGAACCCTCCAAACAAGCTAAGGCAACTGTTAAGAAACTCATCAAGGGCGATGAAGGACTGAGCCTTGAGGGACTAATGGGGCGACTCGCCCGAGGGGAAGGCCCGCAGACCCATGCAGCCCTTGAAAAACTTTATGATGAAACGGGAGTGGTCATTAATTTAGACTCCTTTACTAATAGCAAAGCAGTAGCTCAGGAAGCCACCCTTATGGTAGATGAGCTTAAAGGCTCTATCCAAGGACTTAAAAAGGCTGTTGATGTAAATCCAGAAACCGCCGATGTCATGCTTGATGAACTCAGAAAATATGGGATTAATGAGGATACTGCTCCTGTGTTTCGGCATATTAAAAACGAGAAAGAGCGGTTAGCGGCGATCACGGCTACTCACCTTACGATGCGTAAGTTCGTAGTGGAGCCTTTTGCTCAGAATATCCGCAGTGCGCGGACATTAAAAGAGCGACTAGCTAAGGCTGTTGACCCTGTTGAACGGGCCAAGCTCCAAGTCGAGCTAGAAAAAGCTACTATTATATTTGACCAGCACGTTGATCTTTTTGCAATTCTGAGCGCAGGGTTAGGACAAAAGGCCACTCAGGCTGGGCGAGAGTTACGGCATTTCCGAACCGTGCAACAGGCTGATTTAGACATCACAGAAATCCGCGAAACCCTTCTAGGAGGCAAATTAGAACAAAAACGGATGTCCAAAAACCAGCTTGAGGAAGCTATGGAAAAGGTTTCCGATGTTGTCGAAAAACATGGAGTCGGGGGGCTAGGTAATTTAAGCAATGGAAAAGGGATTATTGATTTCCACAATGAAATCTGGATGAACTCCCTACTCAGTGGGCCAAAAACCTTCCTTGTCAATACTCTGGGCAACGCCTTGACGGCTATTTACCTTCCATTTGAAAGAATGATCGGCGCACAGGCAGCGATGATCGGCGCGAATGCGGCAGAGAAAGCAGTGCTACAGACAATGCGAAGAGAGGCGTTTAGCCTTTCGTTCCATCTTCATAATCTTTCGGATGCCTTTGCCCTCGGTAAGAAAGCATTTAAAGATGAAAACAGCGTAATCCAGAAAGGCTCTGCGGTCACTGACGAGCTGAGAGGGCCAGCCATCACCGCTCAGAACCTTGCTGACCGGTTCCCCAACGCAAGCAACTACATGACCAATAACTATGCAAGGATGGCTGACTACTTCGGCTCTGCGGTGGACAAGGGTGGGCGCATCCTTCGCATACCCACTCGATTTCTAACGGGGACTGATGAGTTCTTTAAGCAACTGACTTTTCGCCAACACGCACAGACTGAAGCAGCGATGAAAGCCCATGCCGATCTTATTAAAGAATATGGGGATAAAGGTCTCCCGCTGACTCCTGAAGTGCTAAAAAGAGAATTACCTGCTCGGACTGCTTCTCACTTTGACGGGCTAGTTACCGAAACTGGAGAACGATATTCCACGCAAACGGTCAGGAAACAAGTCTACAAAGAGATGCTGGAGGCGATGACGAGAAGTGGGAAGGAGTGGGACACTACTACACGCCAAGATTTCTTCCGAAGGCGATACGACCAGCTTTGGGACGAAACTAGAGGAGGAATTTCAGACAGGGCTTTTGAGTCCGCTCAGGAGGCTACATTTACCGTCCGCCCTGAAAGGGGATCAATGTCAGAAAAGGTGGAACAAATGGTTCAGAAGCATTCCATCCTTCGTCTTGTAATGCCTTTTGTCCGAACCCCTGTTAATATTGTTAAATTTGCAGGGCAGCGGTTCCTTCCCTTCGATCTGCCGGGGGTAAGAGGAGTCCATAAAAAACTGATGAAAGATTTGCAGTCCCCTGATCCCATAGTAGCAGCAGCGGCCCGAGGAAGGCAAGCCGCGGGGTCAGCAATGTGGGCCATGACCGCAATGGCCGTGGTTAATGGGCGGATAACAGGGAGAGGCCCAAAAAACCATCAAGAGCGGAAGATACTTGAGCAGACAGGATGGCGACCTTACAGCATCGAAGCCAACGGCAACTACTACAGCTATCAGCGGCTCGACCCGTTTGCTACATTTCTTGGGTTTACTGCCGACATGGTAGAATACACAAAGCAGCAGACAGAGGGGCAAATAGAGGAACCGGAAACTAGCGAGCAGTTGCTTACTGCCGCAGGGGCGGCTTGGGCTGGGCTAAGCCAGAACTTTATTAATAAGACCTACATGACGGGCCTGAAGCAGGTTATGGACGCTATACATGATCCTGACCGATTCGCAGATAAGTTTATTAAAACCCGAGCAGCCTCTTACGTCCCGAACGTATTTGGACAAATGGTGGGAACTCTTGATGGAGATGAGGCCATTCGAGAGGCTTACACGGTTTTTGATTATATTAATAAACGCTCTCCTCTCCACGCATCAGAACTAGACCCCCGAAGGAATGTCCTCGGAGAAGTGATTCGACCCAACAACTACCGAATCCCCTTACTTGGGACGTTCATTCCTGACGCTGTAGAGACCTATGTTTCTCCAATAATGGTTTCTTCTAAAAAGAATGATCCAATTATTGCTGAGATGGTTAAATCCTCTCATGCTTTCCAGCCTCCCCGGCGGAAAAAGCTAGGAGTAGACTACTCTGCTGTTAAGAACGCCAAAGGACAGAGTGCTTATGACCGATGGATGGAACTACAGGGAACCGTGAAGATCAACCGCAGGACTCTTAGACAGGCACTACAGCATCTTATCACCTCCCGAAAATTCCAGAGCCTTTCTGATGCCCCTCTGGATGAGTTGGGAAGCCCAAGAGCTAGAGAGATGAGCAGAGTCCTCCGAAAATACCGTTCAAAAGCAGAGCAGAAGATGCTAGGAGAGTTTGATGAGCTGAGTCAGAAAATCGGCCTTCTCCAAAATATTAAGTTTAATCAGTCTCAAGGCCGAGATGTTTCAGGACTATATAGCGAACTAGATTTACTCAACGATCAACTAAAAGGCTTGCGTTGAAATCCATCCACAAGTAGATAAAATAGAAAAATGGCTAATACTTACGTCGATTATACAGGAGATGGGACACAGGATACGTTTTCCATCACCTTCCCGTTCCTCAGTAACCCACACGTTATTGTTAAGGTGGCTGACGTAACCAAAACCGAAGGGACTCACTACAATATCACTTCGGGTAATGTGGTGTTCACTTCGGGGAATGAACCTGCATCTGCCGCTGCTGTCCGCATCCAACGTGAGACTGAGAAAACCAATCCACTGGTAGACTTTAAGGACGGCTCCACGCTGCTTGAGGCAGACTTGGATACAGCCACCCGGCAGTCTTTCTACATTAGTCAGGAAACTGATGAGAATGCACTGAGGAAGAGTGGAACAGATTGGGATGCTACCAGCCTGAAGATCACCAATCTGGGAACGCCTACGGCAGATGCGGATGCCTCCACAAAGAGTTATGTGGATACCCAAGTAGCCGCCAAAGATGCTCTTAGTGAGTTAAGCGGAACACTGGATGATCTTACTGAAGGCACAACCAACAAACATTTTACAGCAACGGACGAAACGAAGCTGGATGGGATTGAGTCCAGTGCAGACGTAACCGATACGGCCAACGTCACGGCGGCTGGTGCGTTAATGGACTCCGAGTTGACTGACTTGGCAGGGGTTAAGGGAGTCACAATTTCCACCTTACAAGAAAAGCCGTCTGAAGGTGCTTTTGCTGACGGCGATAAGACAAAGCTCGATGGCATAGCCACGGCGGCTACGGCGAATGATACTGATGCAAACCTGAAAGACCGAGCCAATCACACAGGCACACAGGCGGCTTCAACGATTACCAGCTTTGCTACCGAGGTTGCCAACACTAGCGCAGTCACCGCTAACACCGCTAAAGAAACTAATGCCAGCCACACAGGCGATGTCACTGGATCAACTGCGCTGACTATTGCTGACGATGCTGTGACCACAGCGAAGATCGTTGACGATGCCGTGACCGGCGCGAAACTTAATGCGGCCTTAAACGATTTATCCAACGTCAACGCCAGCCCCTCTGACGGGCAGGTATTGAAGTGGGACGGCGATTCGAGCGTGTGGCAGGCCGGTGATGACTCTGGCGGCGGTGGCGGTGGCGGTGGCATCTCGAATGTCAGCGAAGATACCACGCCCCAGCTTGGGGGCGATCTGGATGTTAACGGTAATGAGATTATTACTGCGAGTGGGTCGAATGGTGATATTGCAGTTACTCCTGACGGTACGGGTAAGGTTGTTTTAGATGGAATCAACTGGCCCACCGCTGACGGTTCGGCGGATCAAGTTTTAAAAACGGACGGAGCGGGTCAGCTTTCATTTACGGCAGGAGGTAGCGGCACTGTTACAGGGGTGACAGGGGCTTCCCCGATTGTTTCGGACGGAAGTTCAACAACTCCCGCAATTTCAATCACAGATGCTACCACTTCAGCGAAGGGCGCAGCATCTTTTAGCTCGGATAACTTTGCAGTTAGTAGCGGTGCGGTAACAATTAAGAGTGCTGGGGTAGACCTTACCGATGAGGTTACTGGTTCTCTGCCTGACGGCAACATTGCCAGTGCGTCAACTTGGAATGCAAAGATTGCGGACGTAGTTTCTGACACCTCGCCCCAGCTTGGGGGCGATCTCGATGTAAGCAGTAATAAGATTGTTAGCGCATCGAATGTGGGGGTAGGCACTGCCTCGCCAAGCTTCCTCGTACACGCAAACTCGACCGATACCACCACCGCGCAGGTGGATGCAATCGGTGTTTCATGCGGAGGGGCCACTTTAGCGATCCTCGGCTACACAACATCTGGGGGAGCTTACGACTCCGCGATGATTCGTGTGGCTAATAATAAAGATTTAATCTTTGTCACGAGCAACAGTGGCCTTGAGCGGATGCGGATTACGAGTGGTGGCCGAATCATTGCCAAGAAGGCCAGCAACGCAGAGGTTACTGCACTTACTGATGGCGCAACCATTACCCCTGACTTGGACGATGCAAATAACTTCAGCGTCACTCTAGGAGGAAGCCGTACACTAGCTAATCCTAGCAACTGCACTGCGGGACAAAGCGGTGTCATCACCATTACTCAAGATGGAACTGGTAGCCACACGTTAGCCTACGGTTCTTATTGGAAATTTTCGGGAGGCACTGCGCCAACCCTGACAACTACGGGAAGTGCTGTGGATGTACTAGCGTACTATGTTGAGTCAGCCACCCGAATCACTGCCACACTAGTAACAGATACTAAATAAATAATTATGCCAATCGAATACGCATACACACGAGTGGAACCTCGCATCATCGCTAATCACGCAAGCGGTAAATCTAATGTCATCACCGATCTCGTTGTCGGTCAAACAGGTAAGTGCAGCGAAACCGGCCAAGGAGCCTATCGTGATACGCTGGTGAAACTGGATGATCCATCCGATGCTTTCACGGCGTTTGAGGATATTACTCCTGAGTGGGTTGCTCCAATCTGTGAGAAAGCCAGCGAAGATAACGGCTGGAAAGCCAGCATTGAAGCTGAGATTGAAGCTAAGAAAACCGCACCCGTGTCAGCCAAGTTTAGCTGGCAGCAACCCCAGCCCACTGAATAATGGGAATCGGCTCTGCCAATCCACTGCTGTTAGCTTCAGCCGCCGCCGACTCCGATCCGGTGACGAGGAGTTTGCGGTTTAACGATGATGACACGGCTCATCTTTCTCGGACTTTTTCAAGTGCGGGTGATGGACAGAAATATACTATTTCAATGTGGGTTAAGCTGGGTGATAAAAGTACTTGGGATGTATTTATATCAGCAGAAGCAAGTAGTGGGACATCGGATCAAGATGCGTTACACCTAGATGAAACCACAGGTAAGTTGATTGTGCAGTTAGAAGGCATCGGTCAAACCCTAAAAACTACTCGCGAACTGCGCGACTCAAGTGGGTGGTATCATCTATGTTTCTATTTGGACACCACGCAGTCCTCGGCGTCAGACCGTTTAAAACTTTTCATCAACGGAGTCGAGGAAACTTCTTTCGATACTGATTCACGTTCAAGCATTACAGTCGACTCCTCTTCGGCTAATTTTAATACGGCTGGAACGTACCGTATAGGTAATAGCTCAAACAGTTCTAATGATCTTTTTAATGGCTATATTGCCGATGTTTATTTTATTGATGGTGCGGCTGTCTCGCCGGTTGGAAACTTCATTGAGGATACAGGCTACAATTCCTATAAGCCTAAAGCCTTCGATATGTCCAGCTACAGCGGCAACAGCTTTCACTTAAAGTTTGAGGAAACCGGAGTCGGAACTGGAGACTCCGATACAGTTGGGGCTGACAGTTCGGGTCAGGATAATCACTTTGATTCAAGCGGCATAGTGGCATCTGACGTACTACTGGATACTCCTAATAAAAATTATGCTACGCTGAATCCAACTACTCAAACACAAACCAGTTCAGCATCCTATGATGCTACCGTGACGGGGAGAATTACCGAAGGAAATCTAAAGTTAGTCGCGGCGAGTGCGTCTTACACTAACGGTCACGGAACTTTAGGCGTATCGTCAGGTAAGTGGTACTTTGAATGGTTTCAGGATGGGGATTGGGTTTCAGGTGGATGGGGTACTCAGGCAATGTTCTCAAGCGGCACAAGTTCCTTACAGTATTCTTGGGTCGCAGATGCGGGAGATGTCGGTAATCCAACTGCCCCCGCATTATACTACCCGAGCAGTTCCGGTGGTGGCGCAATCAGCGGTAACACTTGGGGTAGCGGCACTCTTTCTCCATCAGATCGTAACATCTATGGATGTGCTTTCGATGTAGATAACCTAAAAATGTATTTCATGCGTGGCGGCTACTGGTGGGACGGAAGTAGCTGGGTGACGACATTTCCATCGTCTTATGGCGGGGATATAACTAGCAGTCAGCACCTACCCTCTGACTCCACATTTATACCATACATTCGGGCGTGGCTTAATTCTGATTCTGGAGAAACTGGAATAGCCAACTTTGGCCAAGACCCAACCTTCGCTGGTGAAGTGACTACTGGGGCAGACACTAGCCAATCTGAGTTTTACTACGCTCCTCCAGAGGGTTTCAAGGCACTGTGTTCTGCTAACTTTGATGACCCCACAGTGAAGGCGCATGAGAATTTTAATACGGTTATTTACACCGGAGACGGGAACACTGATCGCAGTATAAGCGGGGCTGGATTTCAGCCAGACCTTACTTGGATTAAAAATAGAGACACTTCTACTTGGAGCGTTCTACATGATTCGCTCAGGGGTTCCGATGAGGCATTGTATCCGCCGGGGGATGACGCGGGTGGTGATCATGCAGCTTTCTTTGGGCCGTTTCAGACAGACGGCTTTAAGGTTGCTCCCACATCAGTCGGGTCGCAATATAATACAAATACAGATAGATATGTAGCATGGAACTGGAAGGAAAACGCCATCGCAGGTTTTGATATTGTAAAGTGGGCGGGGGATTCAAACGCAGTGGGGGATGGTTATTCTGAGCAGACTGTAGAGCATGATTTAAATGTGGCTCCAGAAATGATAATTGCGAAGGCTCGCACCGATAATAATATATCGTCTTATGGATATGAACACGATTGGTGTGTTTATCATAAGGATTTAACTTCAGGTTATTTTATAAAGCTTAATGAAACAGATTCGGAACTTGAGCATGATGGTGCTTTATTTTCTGCCATAGGCACATCAAGCCTCGATTTTGGAAACGACACTTATGATAATCAGTCTTTAAATTATGCTGAGTCTTATTCTGGCACAGAAGAGGACTACGTAGCCTACCTATTTGCCAGCGTTGACGGTGTGTGCAAAGTGGGTAGCTACACGGGTACGGGCGTTGCTGATGGTGCTTTTGTTTATACAGGTTTTCGTCCTGCATTTGTGATGGGGAAAAGGAAGGGTTCCGGTGGTTGGTTTTTATGGGACAACAAGCGCGGCCCTGAGAACGTCATAAACAATACCCTCTACCCTCACAGTAGCGCCATCGAGTCAGGGTCAGGCGGGATTGTGGATTTCACGGCAAACGGATTTAAGATTAGGTATGGCACTGGGACAGATTACAATGGATCGGATACTATTATCTACCTAGCAATGGCAGAATCACCCTTAAAATACGCAAACGCAAGGTAATCAATATGGGATACAAAACATTAGACGGTAGGAACCTACCACTAGATCGAGCTTTCACGCTTAATGATATTAGCTACCCTGCCAACTGGCTTCGGGTTGCATCGGCAGATGATAAAGCAACCATCGGCGTTGAGTGGGTGGATGCACCGGAACTAAAGTTTAAGGATAAGAAGTATTATAATAATTCAGTATCCCCTGAAGGCGAAGTGACCAGCACTCCGAAGGACTTGGATCAAATAAAGGCTGATCGTATCGGCTACGCCAAGCTGACCGCTAATGCTCGGCTCTCCGGTAGCGATTGGCAAGTGATCGCCAAGGCTGAACGGGGTCGGGAGATTCCTGAGGATTGGGCAGCGTATCGTACTGCGGTGATTGCAGAGTGTGAACGCTATGAGGCTGAAGTTGAAGCCGCAGATTTTGAAGGTATTCAGAAGGTGCGCGAGGATTGGCCCCTGAATCCTGTTGAGCAGGCAGCTAAAGATAAGCGGGAGGCTGAAGAGCAGGAATTAACCAATAACCCACAATAATAATAAACATTATGTCACCAAAGGTATTAAAAAGAACTAATTTGATGATCTCAAAGCTGGAGAAGCGGCTTAAACCTGCGGCTGGCCGTATGGTTAGTGATGCTGAACGCCGTCGAATCAAAACTCAGATAGAAAGCCTGAAGAAAAGTCGGCCTAAGCCTAAGCCTCCCAAGAAGGCAGCGCCCGATAAAAGCACAGACCCCAGTAAAGGCTCAGGGCGTACTGGCGAGTCTTATACTATTCCTAAGAAAAAACAAGCCGAGATAACTAAACTCATGGATGAGGAGCGTAAGCGCATCGCAACTGAAAAAAGGCGGCGAGAGGAATACCACGAACGGAAAGATAAAATTGCGGCAGAGAAGAGGAACTCGGGCCTCACCGCCGAGACTAAAGCAACTATGGAGCGACGAGCTAAGGCTTACCAAGATCGGAAAACAGCACTGGAAGCTCAAAAAAAGAAACAGCCAGACGGCAGCGCACAGCAGAAAAAGACCTCTGAATCCATAAATAAGTGGGCCGAGGAGCTGAAAAAGGTTTTAAGAAAAATAAGAGGGGAAAAATAGGTTCACACAGTAATGGAAGAAATCACAGATTGGTTAAAAATGTTAGGGGTCAACTTCGGTACACTCGGGGTTGTCTCCTTGACTGACTTGGAGGTGATCCTCAAAATCCTCCTGCTGGTAGCCACCTTAGTTTGGACAGTTGCCCGTACTTGGAAACTCCTAAAGGAAATGAAGAACGATGGATAAATCCGACCAGCGAGATAAGCTAGAAAGCCTCCACACCCTCCTAACAGAGGAGTTCATTAGCCGCATTCAATCAGGAGAGGCAGAGCCATCACTCCTTAGTGCGGCCCGTCAGTTCCTCAAGGATAACTCTGTTGATGCCGTGGTTACTGATGAGTCTCCTTTGAATCGCCTTAGTGGCATTGTTCTTCCTTTTGAAGATGGAGATAAAGAAGTGGCTAAGTTCCCTACTCATCCCACTAAAAACAAACGCAGCACTAATAACTAATGAGGGTTTATTCTGCATACGACCGGGCGAATCAGAAGCGGCCCGTAGAAGTCCGAAAGAGGGTGATGCGGAATGCTGCGAGACGCCTTATGATAAGGAAACACGGGAAGGCCAAGTTAAAGGGAAAAGATATAGACCACAGACGGTCTCTTAAAGCTGGGGGCGGCAATGGGTACAAGAACCTTCGCATCCGCTCAAGAAGTCAAAACAGGGCGGACAAGAGGGCTTACTAAGTGGAGACTGATCCCCGGTTAAAGGACTTCAGGAACTTCCTGTTTCTCTGTTGGCAGCACCTTAATCTGCCAGAGCCAACTCCAGTTCAATACGATATGGCGGAGTATGTCCAAAGTGGGCCTAAACGCTCTATCATCCAAGCCTTCCGGGGAGTAGGTAAGTCCTACATTACCAGTGCTTTTGTTTGTCATCAGCTCCTCCTTAATCCTGAGCTAAAGTTTCTAGTGGTTTCTGCCAGCAAGGCCCGTGCGGATGACTTCAGTACCTTTACACTCAGGCTCATAGCGGAAATCCCTATCCTACGCCACCTCCACCCTAGTGATGACCAACGGTCATCTAAGATTGCCTTTGATGTAGGCCCGGCACAAGCTGCCCACAGTCCCAGTGTGAAGTCCGTAGGTATCACAGGAATGCTTACCGGCTCCCGTGCTGACTATATCATTGCTGATGATGTGGAGAGTGCGAATAACTCCATGACCGAGGGGATGAGAACTAAGCTCGCTGAGACCGTGAAGGAGTTTGATGCGATCCTGAAACCGGATGGGAGAATCATCTATCTAGGTACTCCACAGACTGAGCAGAGTCTTTATGATCGTATTTTGAACCGGGGTTATGATTGCCGTATCTGGCCCGCAAGACACCTTGAGGATGACCAGAAGATAACCTATGGGAACCGGTTGGCTCCCTTTATCGATAAAGCCGAGGGAGAGCCGGGAACCTCCACAGACCCCCTCCGCTTTAGCGATACAGACCTCATGGAGCGGGAGGCAAGCTATGGTAAGAGTGGGTTTGCCCTCCAGTTCATGCTGGATACCAAGCTGGCCGATACTGACCGATACCCACTCAAGCTTTCTGATATGGTGGTCACTTCCATAGACCCCAAGAGAGGCCCATGTCATGTTGTTTGGGCCAGTAGTCCCGAGCTAAAGCACAGAGACCTCCACAATGTAGGCATGGATGGGGACGGCTTCTACAGGCCCATGAGTACCTCGGATGACTTTGCCGAGTTCCAAGGGGTAGCCATGAGTATTGATCCATCTGGCCGGGGTAAGGATGAAACCGCCTACGCAGTGGTGAAGTGTCTCCACGGGCAGTTGTTCCTAGTGGATGCAGGGGGTTTCCGAGGGGGTTATTCCACAGAAACCTTACAGGCTTTAGCCCATACCGCAAAGACCTATGGCGTTAACTTTATCGTTATCGAGAGTAACTTTGGGGATGGAATGTTCAGTTCTCTCTTTAAGCCGGTGTTGGGGAAAATCCATCCCACCACCATTGAAGAAGTCAGGCATAGCAAGCAGAAGGAACTGAGAATCATTGATACTCTGGAGCCTGTGTTAAACCAGCACCGGCTTATCGTTGATCCCAAGGTCATCCAAAAGGACTACGATACCTCCATAGGCTATGCTGCCCAAGTAGGAGGGGAGAGGGCGGAAAAATATTCCCTATTCTACCAGATGAGCCGCCTAACAAGGGACAGGGGAAGCCTCCTCCACGATGACCGGCTGGATGCCCTGAGCATAGTGGTCAACTACTGGACAGAATCCCTCGCCAGAGACGTAGAAGGAGCCGCAGAGTCCCACCGGGAAGCCCTCATCAACGCCGAGCTAGAACACTTCATGGAGATAACCACGGGAGCTAGACCTGCTCAGGCTACATGGATGGACATTTAAGCCCCCTAGCGTCCTCTCTAAGGGCTTAGAATATCTAAGTAAGGGAATCACACCCTAGACACCCCTAATCCCTCTAAGGGCCACTCTAGCTCCAAAGAAGGGATATGAAGCCAAACACCCCTTTAAACCGTCTGATAAGGAGGAACAGCAACATTATGAATAAACAAGAGTAGTGGAAGAAATAAATACAACCGTTGTGAATGAACTAGGATTAATCATGGCCCTTGTGGATACTGCTTGTCAGATCGCCACGGCTATTGGTGTGGTGGTGATTGCTACCCGAATCAATAGCACTAAAGGCTAAAAATGGATGCCTCCCACCCCTCCGGGGGTACGACAATCCAGCTAAAGCTAGTCTCTTCTCTCTCAGGAAGGGTCTATTTAGGTGATTTAGGCCCTTTTTATGGGGTTTCTGTGGTAGTTTTTAATTGGTGGGTGTTAACGAAAGAAGATACCAACCTCATTAGTTATTGGGATGAGGAAGGTAGTGATGATTTTTTTGATGATTGTGGTGATTGTGATGATTATCATGGTAGTAGGGGGGATAAAGGGGGGTATCCAAATAAAATTATATTTAGTAGATTTAGGACTAAAATTTATTCCTAATAGAACACAGAATATAGGTTATAACTAAGATACCTAATTCTAGGGTTAATAAATCATTAATAAATGACTAATAAATCACTAAAAATAACAAAAGCTATAGGTAGGACTTAATGTATTATTGAGTAGTATTGACTATGATTGAGTATAACGTATAAGAAGGATATTTAATCAGTGGTGATCTATGAAAACCCCTTCCAACCTAGTTAAAAACATTAGAGTTAATGGTTGTGATGTTCCTATTTATTGGGTTGGTAGTGATGAAGAGATTCGGAAGCTAATACCTAATCAGAAACTCGGGGATTGTGCAGGATATGCTGTAACTTACCCTAAGTTGGCTATTGTTATTGATAAGACTTTTCTGGAGACAGACCCTCAGTTGGCTCAGATGACACTCCTACATGAGCTATTGCATATTGTTAGTGACCTGAATGGCCTAAAGCTGGAAGAAAAACAGGTTCTAGGGCTGGAAGCAGGTTTATTTGGGGTGTTCAGGGACAACCCTAAGTTACTTTCGTTTGTGTTTAAACTGGGTAAAGGAAAAGTGTGATGTGTGCTGTGTGATGTGTGCTGTGTTGTTGTTGTATTTAGGTCGTCCTCCTATTGGACTCCGGTGCTTTAAGCTGGAAGGCTGACGTTTTCCATAAGCCGATGCACATTTGCGTCATTAAGCACCCGTAGTTGTTCATGCTGTTGTCGCTAAGAGACTCTCCCCGTCTCAATGATGGCTGAATGATGAAGGGTGTGTTCTTCGGCTAACCTACCTCCTGCGTCAGGCTACCCAGCCCATACGGGGTTCAGTAGGGGGCTTCCTAAATTTTTGGTAGAAAAATCTGAATGGGTATATAACGTACAAATTTAGCCGCTTCCCCCGTAGGGGCCGTTATCGTTAAAGTTACCGATAAAGGCATGACTGTAGCCAAACTATTTTTTGTCGTTTTTCTGGGGCCACCACAAAAATCGCCACGCGCCGCCGGGAAAATATTGATTTTGCAGGGTCGGCAACGGACTTCAAATCCCTTCCACTAATATAGATAGAGTGAAGGGCGGAGGTCGGCGGATGGTGGGCAATAAAATCCGAAATGGATTTCTAGTCTGTTTGTCTTTTTGTTAATGCCTTGTCTCGCCCGGTGATTCAATGACTGTATGCGGCCCTTTCATTGTGGATAACTTATTTTGGAAAAAGACTTTACATCTCTTGCCGTCCGTGCGATCTTCTCCTTGTCGCCGCGAGGTGGCAAGGAAACACAAACACAAACACACATCATGAAAATCGAAATTCACACCGAAGCCCAAGCCGCAGAGGGCGACAATGCCACGCGCAGGGACGAGCAGCATCTGGGATGCCTTGCAATACTTGGCGAGATGGGCGCAAGCCGTGAAGTCATCGACGCCGTAATCAGAGCTTATGACGCCGAATGTATCAACGCCGCTGTTTGCGCCGATTGTGATGCTTAATAAATCCTAATCAACAAACACACACACAATGAACACACAACACCATTTAAAACTCACCAGCAAGGACAAGGTGAC
>VTLG01002300.1_pt1 | contig 39833 bp, 25 predicted proteins | sample 4694571 | NCBI WGS metagenome assembly VTLG01 (sample SAMN12604809, study PRJNA352737) | marine metagenome | biome: ENVO:00000447; feature: ENVO:00000209|ENVO:00000569|ENVO:01000036; material: ENVO:00002151; isolation source: viral sequences binned using virsorter ... | reverse complement strand
TGAAGCAAGAAGAATTGCATCTGATTTTGAACATTGCCAACATTATGAAGAGGTTGAGTATTGTGAAGGATATGAATATAAGGTAGGTAAACTATTAGAAACAACTGATGAAAAGTGGTTAACATGAGATTAATCCTATCAGGTATCATTGTTGTTGTAGGTCTTAATATTGCACTTGCAATACGTGATAGTAAGATGTATGATAAACTGGAACAAAGAAACACTACTATCCAAAATCTATTACAAGACACATGAACAATTCAAGCACACAGATTGAAAAGGACATTCTCTTCTTACAGGATCAATGTGAGATGAGTAATGAACAATGTGATGAGATTATCAACGCATGTGAGGATCTAGGAGGTATCAGTGCAGAGTATTTCTGTGAAGAGTTTGTATTTGTATGTGAGGATGAGAATGGTGAGGAGGATTTGGATGCACTGAATAGAATACATGATGATAACTATCTTACTATTAATTGGGGGTTAAGTTAATGTTACACCTATTCACATTATTCATACTTTGTGCTATAATATCAGCATTAATAGTATTAACTGTTTACAATCCACATCATCATTAATAAAATGGCACAACAAGAAACACTTGAACTAGCACTCTTTCAAATTGATAGTACAATTAAATTAGTTAAAGGTAATCAATCTGAAAAGAGTATTGTTGCATCTTTACAGAGTGCTAAGTATGAAATAGAACGTCAGTTAGAATCATTACCAAGTACACCTAAAGAAGCACCTGTAGCAGTACCCCCAAAACCAAGAGTAAATACTGGTCTTTATAGAATTGAAGAATTATGCACAACTGGATGGGAGTTAGCAGATCATCAACATATCAGATTAAATAAAGAAAGGGCACAAGAAGTTGTTAATGATATGATTAATAATGGTACAAGTCCTGATCGTATTAGATTAGTTGTGGATGCTTAATAGATAATACAACTGATATAACATTAAATGTATGAACCACAAGTTGATGATTATGTAGTTTGGGAAAGACCAAATGGAGATCATGAAGAAGGATGGGTTTATTTTAAAGGAGATCCCATTGATAATGAGAAGAGAAAGAAACAAGGATGGAATCCATTATCTCAGTATATTACTATAGAAACGCATGTATATCCAAAGAATGAATGTATATACACAAGTGGTAAACCAATGAGACATAAGAACAATCATTGTTTATTGATATGTAATAAAGAGAACTGGAATGAACTTAGATATGTAAAGAATAGGAGAGGAATACAAGATGAGAAGTTAGCAGAGATGTATCATTCTCAACGTGGTAGATACGAAGATTCTCAATAATAATGTCTTATTGAGAATAGGATATATTATGTATCGGTTGATACCGTTTATATTGAAATAAGTTAAAAATAAGGTTTTAAATACCTTTATAAATATTAAATTGTGTTTTATTTCATTCTCAATAGTGTGGTTTTATTGCGACTCAATAGTGATATTATATTCTCAATAAGCACTCATAAACCCTCTGAGGACATGTGAGTTTAGCGAGCGTAGCATGAGGATCGCAGATTGTCAAGTATCAGGATCGCAGAAATTTCAGAGGGGTTGACAGTATTATAAAAATACTGTATAATATTATTAATCTCGACTAGATTGCTCCTTACCTTATACACAAGTCTTGGGAACGCTTATGTATAAAATCTCGTCGAGATTGTGCAGGGAATATACACATATCGTAACATTAAACTCGACTAGATCATATATACTATTATGAATTCTCGACGAGATCATGCACCATACATAGTGCAATCTCGACGACATATGTACATCACTCACACAATCTCGACGAGGAGCACATGTCATGAACGATTACGACGCATCATACATATGGGACTATGAGGTATCCGCACATGATTATCTCGACGAGTCATATACACATGACATACAAAACACATGGGATCTCGACGACGAGTATGCACGAGATTCGCATGACTATACACAACTAGCTTATATACACTTCGCATAATATCATACATCATTCGAGATATGTGTGCATTATGTTACACTAGATAAACTGACACAAGCACCCCCACAAGGGTGCTTTTTTAGTGTATGATACTAGTATCAATCGCATTTCCCCCATGATTCAATCTGAAGCATTTGGTAGAACATTTTGGTTAGATGCTAATGATAACTTCAAGTCTGCTCCCTCACTTGTAAGTGGTGGTGCGGATTATGAGGCAAGAGATTATGTTAGTGATTGGACAGATTGGGATGGAGTTAATGTAGATTTACTTCTTGCAATCTATCGTCAATTGTTAACAACAAAGATCGACAAATTCTACCAAGACAGACTATAGAGTATTTCTGTACTATTCTCAATAAGTTTTCTTATTGAGAACGGCAGCTGGAAAAAAGCAGCTGGAAATCCAGTTGGCAAACTGGCACACTTCGTGACCCTGTGGGGTCATTTTCATGTATTATAAGAGTATGAAAAATTTCAAACTTACTCTCACGGAAAATCAGCACGAAATCATGCTTCAAATTTTCCAATACATCGGGTCTGCTGGACTCTACGAAGATGACACGATGGATCACTCAGATTATCAATTTGACGAACTCTGGGGCATCGTGATCAACGCAAAGGGTGAGGAATCACCCGATTGGTAAACTGGCACACAAAACCCCCATTGTTCCCGATGGGGGTTTATATTAGAAGAGTCAACAAAGGATTTTCTTATGAACGGTTGGAAAGATTACGAAACTTGGAACGTTTCTCTTTGGATTCAAAACACTGAATGCCTTTACAGACTTGCTTTAGAATGTGCAGGATTCCAGGAATTCAAAAACGTCATGAAAAATGATGTTGGTTCGTTCGTCACGGATGATGGGGTTTCATGGGATGATGCGGATTACTACGAAGTGCAGAGCATGTTCAACGAAATGAAAGCAACAACCGATTTTCATTATTGGAGGTTCGCTCTGCATTAAGCGGAGCGGCTGGATTTTTTAAACCAATTCGTAAAGTGGCACACATTTCTCCCAAAGTGCCCCATCGTGTGTGTATAATAAGTATATGTTCAATCCTAATACTACTTTCAATCCTGCGTTCCCTTACGCAGTCGTATGTGCATCCGCACCACATGAAAACTCAGTTTTCAAAACTCTTGACGAATGTTGGGGCATATGCCTTGACTTATCCGAAGAGTACGGACATTCTGAAATATATTACGGTAAATGCCTCATGGGTGAATACCGAAATGGACAGTAACCCAACTGTCCTTTTTTATTGGAAAAAATCCGGCTTGAATCCAGTTGATAAAGTGGCACACACTTACACCACAGGTTTCAAAAATCATGTATATTAAGAGAGTCAAACGAATTACTCCCATGATTGACCCAAGATTTGAAGATGATGCCATTGCCATGTTAATGGAAGAGGCACTAACTCAAACCACGGAAGAGACTAAGTTTGACGTTGACGCATATTTCAACTCAGACATAGACTATTAAATGAAAACCTTCCCATCCGTCAACCCTACTGATTTTCACATGACAAACTACCCTGCAAGCATCTACTCTGAAATTGAAACATTTTGTAATGAAAATGAATTCACAGTGGATTACTTCTTAAGTGAATTTGCACAGCAGGAAGACCAGTTACAGAGACCATTTACGGCATGGCGTGGGCGTGGTGGTTTAAGCGAACGCTAAACCAATCCACAAACTGTCACACAAAACCCCCACGGGGGTTTTTTTATGCTTATAATAAGAAGGTAAACAAACGAACTTCGTTTTTATGCCCGTTAAGTCACCTGCTGCAACTCCTACAAAGACACGTAAGACACGCACCCGTAAGACTAACACCCGCACTGCAAAAACAGTCGCAACCCCAACTACTAAGAAACCCGTAGTTAAAAAGGTCACCGTCACATCCTTTAAAGGTGGCAAGGTAGTCTCAAAAGTAACCACACTTAAGAGACCATCAACCGCACGTCTTATCTCACCTCAAAAATATCTTAAGGATATTTCTACACGGTGGGCAATCCACAATTTTGAAATCCAAGAACTTCTTAAGGATTTCACTAAGGGATTTGAGGCAGTGAAACCCTATCACGCACAGGTCGTGAAATTCGTCAACAAGTAGGACACTCTACAAACTGACACACACGCACCCCACAGGGTGCTTTTTTCATGTATTATTAAAGAGTACCAAAGGATTTAACCCATGCGTCAAATTGAAAAGCAAATGAACTTTGCAATCTCAAACAAAGGCAATTGGAGAAAAGACAATACAGAGGTTGAATACAATGAGTCAACCAACTGCTCAACCGTCAAACTACATGGTCACAGCATCGCAACTTATGACCACGCATTAAAAGCAGTTAAAATCAGTTCATGCGGATGGGAGACTGTAACAACCAAATCACGGTTGAACGCAATTCTCCAGGAAGTGAAACCAGGATGCGGCATCTTTCAAAAACAGTTTGATTGGTTCGTTTCTTATGCGGATGATGTAAAGGCATTTTGGGATGGCATGATTTTAGTTGATGCGGATCATTTAGAAATCGCTTAATAGACCAGTTCCCAAACTGACACACAAAACCCCCAAGGGGGTTTTTTTATTGGTATTATAAAGAAGTGGTGAGGGATGGGCATCCCTGAGACCTTAAGGTCAGACATCTGCTATTCCTACCACACCCCATTTTTTTACTTTCGTTTTTATGACTAAAAACACTCACATCGAACACCCCGAAGACAGCATCCTCACAGGTGACCTATCTGTTTTGGATGCTTTTTTAATGCCATTGATTCTGTCACTTAAGATTGACGGTGCACCCTCTATTGTATGGGGTCGCAATCCTGCCACGGGTTGCCAGTTCGTAGGAACCAAATCAGTCTTTAATAAAAAGAAAATCATCATATGTGAAACTCCTTCGGATATTGAAAAGCACTATGCTCACAAACCTGCACTTGAGAAAATCCTTATGTGGTGCATGGCATATTTGCCAATCACAAAAAACATATATCAAGGCGACTTTATAGGATTTGGAGGATCTAAGAATTACAGACCGAATACTTTAACTTATTCGTTCCCTAAGAAGGTTGAATCAAAAATCATAATGGCACCGCATACAAAGTATTATGCTGCGGAGGATTTACGTGATGCAATCGCAATGCCTCTTACTGAAAGATTAGAAAGCGGATCTCACGTGAGGTACGTTCAACCAAAAGCGTTCATATCTGATGGGGCAAATGCTTTCCATGAGTTAGCAAATATGATTGAGTATGCAAAGAAGATGGCAGCAGATGTTGACTTTGTAGATGAGAGAACAGCAAAGAAAATCAAAACTAACATCAACGCTCTTATTCGTGAGGGTAAAGACGTTAACCCTGAAATTTTTGAATGGGCAGGTCTATGCAAGGCAAACCTGATTGAGTTGTGGCATACGGTCAATGAAATTAAGTTGGCAGCGTTGGATTTATGCGAAGACAATGCAGAGTTTGAAACCCGCATTAATTACACTGAACGCACGAAGGGTGAGGGATACGTTATGATCACCCGATTTGGATATTTCAAATTAGTCAGTCGCCGTGAGTTTAGTTACTCAAACTTCGTCAATCCTAAGTTTGCTTTAGCATAAAGGATTATAACAAACGGGGTGATTCTCTCACCCCATCCTCTATAATAACATAGTAAGCAACCCCACCCATCATGCAAGCAAATCTCTCCAACATTTCAACTGCTGACCTTGATGCAGTGGAATTCTATCAATCCCAAAAATGGAACGTTGAGGCGTTCGGACTCTTACACTTAGCAGACCGTGAGGAAAGAAGATTCTATAAGCGTGGTAGGACAATCTTGGAAACTGCGATTGAAACCACTGTTCGTGCTGTTCGTGCATCTGAAAGAACCTGGTTAGCGGAAGAGTATGATGCACTCGCCGCCGCTTATGTTCGTCATGCTGGCAACCGCCCCGCTATTCTCAAAGAGTTTAGATTATTCTCTGAACGTCATACGGATAATGCAATCGACATTGCTGCACAAGCATGTAGAGCATTAGACAATCAAGTCAAAGATGCTAAGGGTTTGAAGGATTATGCAAATGGATTACTCATGGCATTACAGTCAATAGACAATAACAGATTCACTGCCATTCGTTCGTGAATCAGACAGTCCCCCCCGTTGATCGGGGGGTTGTTTTAAAAACGCATGGATCCCCTAAGCTATAAACGACCCAGATCGACCTTTAAATATAAGGAAAATCAAATTTTTTTTTCTCATATATAATTTCGACACAGGGTTTGATTATATGAAGAAAAATTCTGGAAAAATTTTTGAGTCCATACAGGTTGATTCAGTAACAAATCATTATTATGTTGAATTGCCCGAATGGGTCGTCAATGATTTTGGATGGTATGAAGGATCTGAAATAGAACTTACATTAGACGGTAACGAAATTGTTATTACTGAAAGAGAAAATGACTAATCCAACATATCACATATACTTACAGAATAATTGTTTATTCAAAGATTTAAATGAGTGGGAGTTCAATATTATATGGAGACGGATATATAAGTCGTATTTTACAGAAGATTTAACGTATGAAAAGTTAAGCGAACCTGAGATGGTCGATGCATCATATTGACATATGATATATAAACTGATATAATTGAAATGTAATTACAACACGTTATGGCTAAAGGATTTACAGTAAAAGCAAAGCCCCCTGCAGCAAATAAAAGTCCTGATTGGGATTATGATAAAGCAAAGGAATTAGTAAAAGGAAAATCAGTAGTATTCTGTTTACCTGGTAGAGGGGTTTCATATGTTTACTTAAAGGCATTTGTTCAGCTATGTTTTGATCTTGTACAAGCAGGTGCAAGTATTCAAATTTCGCAAGATTATTCTTCTATGGTGAATTTTGCAAGATGTAAGTGTCTTGGAGCAAATGTTTTAAGAGGACCAGATCAATTACCTTGGGATGGTAAATTGACATATGATTATCAATTATGGATTGATAGTGATATTGTATTCAATACAGAGAAGTTTTGGCAAATTGTATTGATGGATAAAGATATTGCAGCAGGATGGTATGCAACCGAAGATGGTAAGACTACTTCTGTAGCACATTGGTTAGATGAGGATGATTTTCGTGGTAATGGTGGAGTGATGAATCACGAAACTGTCGAAAGTATATCCAAACGACGCAAACCTTTTACAGTAGATTATACAGGTTTCGGATGGCTTTTAATTAAGAAAGGAGTCTTTGAGAACGAAGAAATAAAGTATCCTTGGTTTGCACCGAAGATGCAAGTTTTCGAGTCAGGCGAAGTACAAGACATGTGTGGTGAAGATGTTTCTTTCTGTCTTGATGCAAAGGAAGCAGGTTACGAAATATGGTGCGATCCACGGGTACGTGTAGGGCATGAAAAAACTAGAGTCATATAATATTTCAATAGATGGCAAGTTAGTGTATTCTAGTCTATCGGAATTAGAGTATTTCAATAGACTAGAAGACCTATCAATAGAATTCTATCAAACAGGGACACCACATCCAGATAGTATTACAACTGAGATTATTAAGGAGGAACAATGGCAGTAAGAGCAAAAAGTGGTATTAGTGGTGGAGATTTTATTCAATCACCGCCGAAGAAAACTCGTCAGGGAAATGGGAAACACTCGAAATACTCGGCAACATCCCGTAACTCGTCTCGTAAAAAATACCGAGGACAAGGAAAATAGTCGTGAGCGTCTCGAAAGGGACGCTTTTTTAATGCTATTATCTAATTGTTAAGATTTGCTGTATAAATAAATCTAGAAAACTGCTATTAAGTTGAATGAAAACAAGGATATCTAGATCATTTAAAGATATTAGTCTATCCTTTAACATGCATCCTGTTACAAAAGACCTTACAGTAATAAAAGATGCGAATGCAATCGCAAAATCTGTAAGAAATATAGTACAAACTATACCAAAAGAAAGATTTTTTAATTCTATTTTAGGATCTGATGTTAGATCTAGTCTTTTTGATTTGGTAGATATTGGTACTGCGTCTGTAATTGAAAAGCAAATTGAAATTGCAATTACTAACTTTGAACCAAGAGTAGATGGTTTAATAGTAGAGGTAGATCCCCAGATAGATAGAAATGAGTTTAATGTTACTGTTTATTTTAATATAATAGGATTAGATTTACCAACTCAAGCATTTACATTTATACTAGAAGCTACAAGATAATATGCCTTTTACTAAATTTACAAACTTAGATTTTGACCAGATAAAAACCTCAATTAAGGATTATCTACGTGCAAATTCGACATTTACTGATTTTGACTTTGAAGGGTCTAACTTTTCAACTTTAATTGATACTTTAGCATATAATACGTATATTACAGCATTTAATTCTAATATGGTTGTGAATGAATCTTTCTTAGATTCAGCAACTGTAAGAGAAAATGTAGTTTCTTTGGCAAGAAATATAGGATATGTACCTCGTTCTAGGACGGCAGCACAAGCATCCGTTGAATTTACTGTTGTAACACAAGATCAAGGAGGAACATTAACCTTAAAAGAGGGTTTAGTATGTACGGGTAACGTAGATAATACATCATATACCTTTTCTATACCAGAAAGTATTACAACAACTCTTAAATATGACTCTACAACTGCTGCAACTCCCGATATACCGTCAAAAACATTCTATAAAGCAACATTTAGTCCAATTGCAGTCTATCAAGGCACATATTTAACTAAATCTTTTACTTATGATGGGTCATTAGATCAAAGATTTATCCTAGATAACTCATTTATCGACACTTCAACTATAGTTGTACATGTAAAAGGTACTTCAGATACAGGAAAAGGTGTACAATACACTAAAATTGACAATATTTTAAATATTGATTCAAATTCAAGAACATTTTTACTCCAAGAAGTGCAAGATGAGCGATATGAGATACTTTTTGGTGATGGAATCTTTGGTAAAAAGTTAGATAATGGAGCAGAAATTACAGTTAGTTACATTGTTACAGATGGAGTAGATGGTAATGGACCTTCTGCATTCTCATTTTCAGGAAGTTTTATAAATTCCTTAGATGCTACTGTTACAGATACTAATATATCCAATATAACAACGCTTACAAAGGCATCTAATGGCGGTGATATAGAATCTGTCGATTCTATTAAATACTTTGCTCCTAGACTGTATTCGGCACAGTACAGAGCTGTTACATCAAGGGATTATGAGTCTGTAATACAACAAGTATACCCAAATACTGAAAGTGTTTCTGTTGTTGGTGGTGAAGAACTAACACCACCACAATTTGGGACTGTTTTTATTTCAATTAAACCAAAAAATGGTGAATTTGTCTCTGATTTTGACAAACAACAGATACTTTCAAATTTAAAAAGTTATTCTTTGACTGGAATTAACCAAAAAATAGTAGATTTGAAAATATTATATGTTGAATTAGAATCTTTCATTTATTATAACAATTCTCAAGTTGATACTGTTAATAATTTGAAGACTGAAGTTGTAAATGGTCTTACAACTTATTCACAATCAACTGATATTAATAAATTCGGTGGAAGATTTAAGTATAGTAAAGTTTTAAGTGTTATTGATAACATTAATACTGCAATAACATCAAATATTACAAGAGTACGTATTAGAAGAAACTTAAATGCTCTTATAAACCAATTTTCTCAGTATGAATTGTGTTTTGGTAACAGATTTAACGTTAAACCAGAGGGTTTAAACATTAAAAGTACTGGATTTAAGATTTCTGGTGTTGCAGATACAGTATATCTAACAGATAGTCCAAATCCTGATAAATTAACAGGTGAAATATCAATTGTTAAGACAGATACCGTTGATGGATCAAAAGTTGTAATTGTACAATCTGCAGGTACAGTAGATTATGTAAAAGGTGAAATAATTTTAACTACAATTAATATAACATCAACTGATATTGCAAATAATGTTATTGAAATTCAAGCATATCCAGAATCCAATGATATTATTGGACTTCAAGATTTATATTTGAAATTTAGCATTAATGATAGTTCAATAAATATGGTTAAAGACACCATTTCTTCAGGAGAGCAAATATCTGGAGTTGGGTTCAAAGTTACGTCAAGTTATACAAATGGAGTATTAACCAGGGGATAGAATATGATAACAACTGGAATTAATAAACGTGTTCAGGTACAGCAAATTGTTGATAGTCAAATTCCTGAATTTTTCTTATCTGAAAGTCCAAATTACCCCGAATTTTTAAAACAATACTATATTTCACAAGAATATACTGGTGGTCCTGTTGATCTTGCGGATAATTTAGACCAATATTTAAAATTAGATAACTTAACACCAGAGGTTATCAAAGGAGAAACAACCTTAACTGGAATAACCACTGTTGGTGATAAAACAATTTCAGTCGAAAGCACAAAAGGATTTCCTGATAAGTATGGTCTTTTAAAGATTGATAATGAAATAATTACATATACAGGTTTAACTACAAATACTTTTACAGGTTGTGAACGTGGATTTAGTGGAATTTCCACATACCATGAACCAAATAATCCAGGAGAATTAGTATTTTCTGATACTGTAGCATCTGAACATGCAGAAAATGCAACAGTAAAGAATTTAAGTGCTTTATTTTTACAAGAATTCTATAAAAAACTCAAATATACTCTTACTCCTGGAATGGAGAATAGTAAATTTGTTGATAAATTAGATGTTAATAACTTTATAAAAGAAGCAAGAACTTTTTATGAAACTAAGGGAACAGAAGAATCCTTTAGAATTTTATTTAATGTATTATATGGTGTTGATCCATCAGTTATTGACCTTGAAGATTATTTAATTAAACCATCTTCAGCAAAATATATTAGACGTGAAGAAGTAGTTGCTGAATTAATTTCAGGAGATCCTTTAAAATTAAAGGGTCAAACTATTGTAAAATCCACAGACTCTCAAACTACTGCATCTGTATCTGATGTTGAGTATCTTACAGGTGTTAATGTTGGAAATTATTATAGATTAGATCTTTTTGTTGGATATAATGAAAGAGATTCTATTACAGGAACATTTACAATTCCAGGTAAAACAAAGGTAATTGGTGATGTAGATAAGGATTCAGATGTTATTACAGTAGATTCTACTGTAGGATTTAGTACTACTGGTACATTAATACATTCTGGTATTAATACAAATATTACATATACTGATACAACAATAAATCAATTTTTAAATTGTAAAAATATAAAAGAAAAAATTGATAGTACGGATAATTTACGTTCTGATGAAGTTATTTTTGGGTATGAAAATGGTAATTTAGAAAATAAAGTAGAATTAAGAATTACTGGAGTTTTATCTAAATTTACTCCTGCAGATACTAATAAGTTATGTATAGAAGGAGAAAGTATATATGTTGATACATTAGGTGATTTAATAGATAATCCAGATATTAATAAAACTAAAAAGGAAGTTTTTGCTAATTCTTGGATTTATAATACTTCAGCAACTTATGAAACTGATGTATTTGTTGAAAAAATTGTTGGTGGTATTAATACATCAGCTAAAATAACGCAATTTAATGTTTTATCTGATATTGATAAATCTAGTTTAAAAGTAACAGATGCTATAGATATTTTAGAAAAAAATGCATCTGGTATTACTACTTTTGTTGTTGGAACCGATGTTGTAGATGCAATTAGTAATAATAATGTTGAATTAAGAGTAGGATTTGATGCATATGTTGGGAAAAATTATTCTATAAGAAGATCTTTAAATAAAACTTCTAGTACATATATTCCAATTACTTATGGAAATAATGAAATAACATCTGATATTCAGAATGTATATAATGATTCTGATAAAAATTTATATGTTGCTTCCAATTCTTTACCTTCATATCCTATACAATCTAAAATTTTACAGGTTGGAATTACTACAATAACTGCTAATGATACTGTTCAAGGTCAAAATACAACTAATTTCAAATATTCTATTTTATCATTTGCAAATGATGTTCCATTTATTACAGGAGATGAAGTATATTATCAACCAGGAACTACTCCACTTATAGGTTTATCTGCTGGTAATTATTATGTAAGGGTTTTGAATGAAAAAAATAAAATTAGATTGTATCTATCACCAGCTTTTATAGAATCAGATAGTTATATTGAGTTTGATATTCCAGTATCTACAACAACACATACATTTACTTTACTAAGGCATTTAAATGCAAAAATTGGTCCACAAAAATTACTTAGAAAATATCCATTAGTTCCAAATTTAAAAGATTCAAAAGATGTAAAAACTATACCAGGTACTACTGGTATGTTAGTAAATGGTGTTGAAATTTCTAACTATAAGTCAACTGATAATATTTTTTATGGTCCAATAGATGAATTCTTAGTTTTAAATGGTGGTTCTAATTATGATTTAGTTAATCTACCAAAAATAACTATTTCCTCTGGATTAGGTACAACAGCATTAGTACAACCAGTAGTAAGAGGTGATATAGTTGATATTATAATTGATGAGCAAAATTTTGATATTGAAGACATTAATTCAATAACAATGAGTGGTGGTAATGGTGCAGAAAGTATATTACAACCAATAATAAAGAAGAGATTCAGAGAAATTTCTTTTGATGGAAGAACAAATGATAAGGGTGGTGGTATTGATATTACTGCAGAAACAATAACATTTTTAACCCCACATAATTTACGAAATGGTCAGGGATTAGTTTATGATAAAAATAATAATAGTAGTGCAATAGGTATAGGTACATTTGGTGCTTCCAATGCATATTTAAATAATTTTTTAACAGAAGAGGCAGTATATTATCCTCAAGTTGTTGGAATTAATACTATCAGACTATATGGTAATATTGATGATTATGCTGCAGGTATCAACACCATAGGATTTACATTTGCAGGAAAGTCTGGAATTCATAAATTTAGACTTGCTGAAGCAAAGAAAACACTAGATTCTGTTGATATAATAAAATCAGGTAATCCTTATGAAAATAGAAGAATATTCGTCAAACAAGCAGGTATTAATACATTTAGATCAACGATTAAATTTGAAGATCATGGATTTTCTAGTGGTGAATTAATAACTTATTCTAGTTCTGGATCACTTATTTCTGGATTATCACAATCAAATCAATATTATGTAATTAAATTGGATAATGATACTTTTAGATTATCTAATGCTGGAGTTGGTGGAACAATAAAAACTGAATATTTGGATAATAAGTATGTAAATCTTAAATCAAAAGGTACCGATTATCAAGAATTTGCATATCCACCTCTTACAATTAATATAAATGCCTTTAAATCTGGTATTTCAACTGATTCTACTACAAAACTTATTACACCTACAGAGGATTTTGTAGCAACTCCTATTGCTCGTGGAGAAATAGTATCTGGATTGCTTTATGAAAAAGGAACTGGATATGGGTCTACGGATGTTATAAACTTTAAAAATAAACCAATAATTTCTTTACAAAATGGAAAAGGTGGTGCATTAAGACCAATTATTTCTAATGGTAAAATAATTAAAGTTGTAATAGAATCTTCTGGATCTGAATATTATTCACCACCTGATTTAGAAGTAGCTGGTGATGGTTTTTCTGGACAATTAAGGGCTGTTATAACCGATAATAAAATTACTGATGTAAAGATTATTAGTTCTGGTATAAGTTATACTCAAGATAAAACAACAATTAAAGTTAAATCTGTTGGATTAAATGTATTATTTGATACAAATATAAGAGAATTGACTTTAAATAATTTTGAAAGATTTAATAAGGATAATGAATTATTATTAAGTTCTCCAAATAATTTAAAATATTCAATTGTTGGATACTCTACTGATATTTGGTTTAAAAATAAAAATGTTAATTCTTCTCTAGAAAAATATTTTGTAGATCAAGATGCGGGTGGTGGTCATTCTAAAATTATTGGTTGGGCATATGATGGTAATCCAATATATGGACCATATGGATATAGTGATGCTTTAGATCCACAATCTAATATAAGAGTTCTTAATAGTGGTTATAGTTTAAATACTGATTATGATGATAGACCTATTGCAAATGATGGATTATTTGTAAATGATTACTTATTTACTGGTAGTGGTGATTTAGACGAACATAATGGAAGATTTTGTAAAACTCCAGATTATCCTGATGGAATTTATGCATATTTTGTTGGATTATCTACAAATGCTTCAAATTATTTTAAACCACAATTCCCATATTTTATTGGTAATAGTTATAGATCTAATCCATTAGTAATTGAAGATCAAAATGTATTTACTTCAGATCAATCTTTATTTAATTATAATGAGTCTGGTTTAATAAGAAATACTTTCCCATATAAAATATCGAATGAATTTGCTGATAATGATTTTATTGTAGAATCTAACGAAATTCAATCACAAATAACAATTGTTGACTCAGTTACTCAGGGATCTGTTCAAGAATTTGATATTCTTAATAGTGGTGATAGTTATAAAATAGGAGATAATTTAGTATTTGATAATACAGGTACTACTGGTAATGGTGTAAATGCTGTTGTTAGTATTTTAGAAGGAAAAACAATAACAGAAATTGATACTTCTATTGTTAAATATGATGATGTAGTATTTGTTTGGAGTAGTCCAGAAACAGTATCTGCATATATTTCAACATCACATATATTAAGTGATAAAAATCCTGTTACTATTTCTGGATTATCAACAGCTATTAATTATCTTGCAGATTCTCATATTGTTGGAGTACCTACAGAAACTACTATTTTATATAAACAAGTTGAGAGTAATACTACTTTATCTCAAATTGAGGATATTTTTGTTGGAAGAACAAATCTTATTTCTATAGGTAGTAGTATTGGAATAGGTACTGAAAAATTACATGTTCTTAATAAATTTGAAGATAGAAATATATTAAGGGTTAAGAGAGGTATTTCTGGAACTGCTCATACAATTTCAACAATAGTGAGTTTAATTCCAAGTTATTTTGATATTCCTTTAAAAACTGATCAATTTACTTCTAAAGTAAATCATATTGTTTATTTTAACCCTAAACAGTCTGTCGGTATTGCAACTATAGCAGGTATTTCAACATCAATTGATGTTACTGTTGGAGTGTTAACAGAAAGTATAGATGTTCCAGCTCAAAGTTTATATTTACCAAATCATACATTTATAACAGGACAAAAGGTTAAATTTAACACTAATCCTAGTGGAACAAATATTGCAGTTTCAACTGATGGTAATATTGGTGGTAGTGGTCCTACTAGTATTGCAAATGGTGATGAAGTTTTTATAATAAACAAGGGTGATAATTATATTGGAATTGTAACTCAAGTTGGATTAACAACAACTAATGGGTTATTCTTTACTGGAAATGCTAGTAATTATTATGATTACTCATTTGAATCCACTTTTGATCAAATAACAGGGTCTGTTGAGAGGATAACTACTCAAGTTTCAGTTTCAACTGAACATAATTTATCAAATGGAGATATTGTTAATTTATCAGTTAAACCAAATCAAACAGTTGGTATTGGAAGTACAAATGCAACAATACCTCTTAAAGTTAAGTTTAATGCATTATCTGAGAAATTATTAGTTAATAATATTGGATTTACTTCTGCAGGTGTTAATACAACTACAAATATAATTGGAATTTTTACTCATGGTCTTAATACTGGAGATAAAGTTTATTATGATTCTCCTGATGGAGATATAATTAGTGGTTTAGAAACTGGTGGATATTTTGTTTATAAAATAGACAATAATAGGATTCAATTATCAGATACACTTTCTAGATCAAAATCAATTCCACCAGAAGTTGTTAGTTTAGTGTCAATAGGTGGATCAAATCATGAATTATCATTAATAAATCCTCCATTAAATGTAATTAGAAATAATAATTTAATTTTTGATATTTCTGATAGTTCTTTATCAGGATATGAATTTAAATTCTATTATGATAGAGAATTTAAAAATGGTTTTGTTTCAACAGGACAGACTGATTCAACTTCAATAACAAGAAATGGTACAATTGGAGTTTCTACAGATGCAACAATTACTTTAAATTATTCAGGTTATAATCCATTAAATTTATATTATAATATAGAAAAAAGTGGATTTATAAGCACTTCTGATGTTGATGTTGAAAAAGGATCACAAATATCTTATCGAAATAGTGAATATAATGGAGACTATAGTGTTTCTGGTATTGGTAGTACCACTTTTAATATCTCTTTAAACAAAATTCCAGAGAGTTTTAAGTATCTTTCAACAAATACAGAAACTTTACATTATACAACAAAATCTCTTACTGCAAGAGGTGGAATATCTGGTATAGGTATGAATTTTGGTGGAATAGGATATAAACAACTACCTGCATTTGTAAGTATTGCTTCAACAGAAGGTTCAGGTGCTATTATTTTACCAACATCTAAGACTACTAATAATATTGATACTGTTAATATTATGGATATTGGATTTGAATATGCTTCTGATAAAACCTTAGCACCTTCAGCAAAATTATCTCCAGTAGTAACTTTAACAAAAAATAATAAAATTATAGATGTTAAAATTGATAATGGTGGTAAAAATTATATAAGTCCTCCTAAGATAGTTGTTATTGATTCAGATACTAGAGAAATTGTTAATAGTGATTATTTGGAACCAATTATTGGATCTAGTAAATCTGCAATAGTTGATGTTACTGTTAGAAGTGAAGTTAAAGGAATAGGGGTTGTTGAATTATATACAATTGATAATAGTAATGGTATTGATATCACTAATATTTCTGTTGGTAGTACTATTATTACTGATAGTATTACTGGAATTGCTACATTTACATTAAAAACTCCACCTTTGGTTGGATTCTCAACTTTACCATTTAAAGTTGGAGATAAGTTTTTTGTTGAAGGTATTGTAAATGAATATGGTAATGGTTTTAATTCTGCTGATAATGATTATAAATTCTATACTATTAAATCTATCCCATCATCTAATCCACTTAAGATTGAATGTGATCTTAATGGAATTGCTAGTAATCCTGGATTAGCTAAAACTGATCAAGAATTTGGTACTGTTATACCATTTGATTGGTATCCTAAATTTAATCCAACGATAGTTGAAGCAGAGTTTATGGAGGATGAAGTCGTTTTATTATTTACAAATGATTATTATAGTGATATTGGTCTTAGTGTTGATAAAGTTGCTAATAATTATGTTAAATTACTAGGTAATTATAATTTAAAAGTTGGTGATATTATTAAGGGAAGTATATCAGGATCTATAGCTACAATTAATTCGACATATAGAAATTCTGGAACATATACTGTTGATTATTCTTCTAGACAAAATCAAGGATGGATTGATGGAGTTGGAAAATTAGATGAAGATTATCAGGTTATACCTGATAATGATTATTATCAAACATTATCTTATACTGTTAAAAGTCCAATTGAGTATCAATCTTTAGTAAATTCAGTAAATAGATTAGTTCATACAACTGGACTTAAGAATTTTGCTGATGTTGGTATAGGAACTACAATTCCAACTGGTAGTGCAAGTATTGGTAGTACTGATGCAACAATTGTAACTCGTGATTTGATATCTGAAACTAGAGTTGATACAATTAATAACTTTGATAATGTAGTTGATGTTGGTACTTTATTACCAAATAAAGGAAATAAGATTAGATTAAAAACTGTAAGACTTACTGATTATATTCTTTGTAAGAGTAATAGAGTTTTAAAAGTAGATGATATTAGTTCTCAATTCTCTAATGTTAGCAGTAACGTTGGAATTCAGGGTGGTCCATCAACTGCTGAATTAGATTTAAATGCTAGTTATAATAGACTTTTAATACAGGCAATTAATCCAGCAACTTCTGATATTCAAATTTCAGAAGCACTTGTTTCAATTGATTTTATCTCAGGTGATGTATTTACTATTGATAAGGGATCTTTATCTAATTCTAATATTGATAATAATCAAAGTCTTTTAGATTATATTGGAGAAAAAGAAGTAGATAATACTTATAGATTAAAAATTTCACCAGTTGATCCTTTTGATACTGATGTTAATATTAAAATATTACAAGATTCTTTTGTAAGTTCTGTAGGATTAACATCTACTAGTCTTGGTTTTGTTGATTTAATTGGAACTAATGATACTGTGGCAGCAAGTACTACATCTGTAATAGCATCTGCTGAAATTACAAAATTAGATTCTTATTTTGCATCAGTTGAAATAAAAGATACTTTTGCAGATGAAACTAATATTGTTGATGTTTATGTAACACATGATGGTACTAATTCATATATTGCTGATTATAATTTAGATATTCTTAATTCTAATTTTATAGGAACATTTACTTCAAATATAGAATCTGGTATTTTATACTTAAATTATGAAAATAAAAATACAAATCAAGTATCTGTTAATTCTAAAATTGTTGGTTTTGGAACAACTGCTTCTGGTGTAGGGACTTATAGATTTAAAGAATCTGTTGTTCCAGATGGTTCTGAAAATTCTGCAAGATTTGAATCTTCATATTCTAATGTTTCATCTGCATCTACTATTTTTGAATTTACTAAGTCTAAGGTTACTACTGTTAAGAATATAGTAAGAGTTTCTGTTGGTCAGACAAGTGCACTACATCAAATATTAATTGCACATAATAATGTTAACACTTATGACTTGCAATATCCATTTATATCTATTGGAAGTACCTCTGGTATTGGTACATTTGGATCTACTCTTGTAGGATCTAAATTTAATCTTAATTTCTATCCAGATACTGCATTTAGTGGTGGTGGTAATATGCAAGTTCAAAATTATAGTGAAGTATTATATACTGCTTTAGATTTTGATAATGCAGCACCAAATCTTACATATGGTTCAGTTAAAGAATCATTATCTTTACTTCAATATACTGGTTATGCAAGTACTAGTAGTAATTCTGATGCTTTTGATTTAAAATATAATAGAATTCCGATTTTTGAAAAAGTTTTTAATCCTGGTACTGTTATAAGTGATCTATCTATAGGTGAATTCTATATACCAAATCATTTCTTTAGTGATAATGAAAGAGTAACATATACTGCTAATTCTACTATTGAGGGTGTTAGTGCATCATCTATGGTAATGGGTAATGGTGAAGTATTACCAAGTCAAGTTTATATTAAAAAAATTAATAACTCAATAATTGGAATTGCTACTGTTTCTGCTGGAACTGCAGTAACATTTACTTCTGTAGGTGCTGGTAATGCTCATAGATTTGAGATGCAGAAAAAACTTGAGAAAAGTATAGTAGCACTTGATGATATAATTCAAACTCCATTATCATATACTCCAGTTACTACAACTCTTGCAAATAATGTTAGTAGTTCAGTATCAATATCTACTTCTATTATTTCTCTTTCTGGTATTTCAACCTTTGAAACGGGACAAACTTTGAAGATTGATGATGAATATGTAAAAATTACTAATATTGGAATTGGTTCTACTAATATTGGACCTATAACAAATACTGGATCTATTAAATTAATTGAAGTAGAAAGAGGATTTGTTGGATCTACTGCTGCAACTCATAGTGATGGTGCTACAGTTCGTTTATATAATGGTGGATTTAATATTGAAAGAAATAAAATTTATTTTACAGAAGTTCCTGCGGGACAAAACTATGAAGGGATTAGTCCTGGTAATTATCCACCACATAATGCAAACTTTAATGGTAATGTTTATTTAAGACAAAATTATTCAACAAATGCAATATATGATGATATTTCTGATAAATTTACAGGTATAGGTCAAACTTTTGATGTAACTATTGGTGCAAGTAATACAACTGGTATTACTACTGGAAGTAGTTTAGTTGTTATTAATGGAATATTCCAAAAACCAACTACTGAAAATAATTCAAATAATAATTATTCATTCATAGGTGGAAGTAATACTGGAATAACAAGTTATGTATTTACTGGTATTAGTTCTGATAATGGAGCAATTATTAAGAGTGAAATTGATGTAGTACAGAATCAATTACCAAGAAGTGGACAAGTAGTATCATTTGCTTCTGAAGGTGGACTTGGAATTGCTCCTTTAGTTGGTGCTTCAGTTACTGCAGTTATTGGTGCTGGAGGTTCAATAGTATCTGTTGGATTAGGGACTCAAGATCTATTTGGTTCTGGATATCGTTTTGATGGTTCAATTGCTATTGGAATTACTGATGTTGGATATGATCATAAATTTGTAAGTGTTGGTGTTAATTCAATAACAGTTGCTGGAAATGGTATTGGTGCCGCTAGTGCAGTATTTAATGGTATTACAGATGCTACATATACTCCAATTGACGGAAAATTAACATTAATAAAACCAGCACATAATCTTATAACATCCGATAATTATACAGCAACTACAGGAACTGTATATGATCCAAATGTTGGAATTTTAACTGTAAAACTTTCATCATCACCTTCACCAGCATTAGCAAATGGTCAATTAGTCAAATTTGATGATTATGGGTTGAAGTTTAAATGTGCTATGGATTCTAATGCTACTACTCATCCATATCCAAGACCTACAGATCCTTTAAGTGGTAAATGGTTACCTATCTCCAATGTAACAGGTGGAGATCAATTTGAGATTAATGTTCTTGCTTCTGCACCTTCATCAAATACTTCTGTTCATACATTCGATTCTTCTGTTGCTGATTCTGTAAAGAGATCTGCTAATACTGTTGGAATTGTTACTGATGGAATTGTATTTACATGTTCTGATGATGGATATAATAGCAATAACCCATATCCTAGAACAACTGATCCAGCACATAATGCAACTTTATCAATTATTGAGGCAACATCCGATACAATTTCAGTAGGAGTTGGATCTGGTGGTGGAGCTGGTAGAGATGCTGTTATAACTGCCTCTATTGCCCCTTATAACATCCATAAGTTTGTAAGTGCAACTTCTAGTGGTCTTAGTGTTACAGGTGGGTCTGGAGCGACTTTAACTGCTAATAATGCTCAATATGATCCAAGAACTGGTATATTGACAGTAACTACTTCTGTTGCACATGGTATGAGTGCCGCAGGGATTCAAACTGCAACTACAGGTACTGTATATAATCCAACTTCAGGTATAATGACAGTTACTACATTATCCAATCATGGATATAGTAATAGTGATTATGTTAAGATTGCAGATAATTCTTTAACCTTTACTTGTGCTAAAGATGGGCATGTAACAAATCATACTTATCCTAGATCTACAGATCCAATAAGCAATAAGTGGATTCAAATCTCAAATGTTACTTCAAATACTTTCCAGATTCAAGTATTAGATTCAACACCTTCCACTAATACTTCTGCACATACTTATGTTTCTGCATCTGCTGCTGGCATACAAAAAGCAAATAGTACAGTTGGAATTGGTACTAGTTCTTTAACATTCACATGTGCTCAAGATAATCATACATCAAATCATGCATATCCTAGACCATATAATGATGATTCACATAATGCAACATTAGGTGTTGAAGGTATTGTAGATACAACTAACTTTACTGTTAATGTTGGTAAATCCCCTGCAGGAACTGGAGGTGCTTTACAATTTACTGTTGGTACTGCTGGAACTGGATATGTTAATCCTAAAATTAGTTGTCCTCAACCATTTTATGAGAATTTGGAGGTGATTGGTGTTTCTAGATTAGGTATTGGTGCAACTACAGATACTGGTAAAGGATTATTGTTAAATGTTGATATTGGTGCAAGTAGTACAACTGGTATTGGATCAACTTTATTTGAAGTTAAATCATTCACTGTTCCTAGATCTGGATTCTCATTTAAGAGAGGTGATGTTATTAAACCAGTTGGATTAGTAACTGATAGGTATTTACAATCTCCTATTTCAGATTTTACTCTTACTGTTGATTCAATATTTACCGATTCATTTGGTTCATGGAATGTTGGTGAGTTTGATTATATTGATAGTACTAGAGAGATACAAGATGGATCTAGAACTGCATTCCCATTAAAAGTAAATGGAGAATTATTATCTTTCCAAACTGATAGAGATGATTTAGATTCTCAAGATATTGATCTTAAATCTGTATTGTTAATCTTTATAAATGGAGTTATTCAAGTACCAGATGTAGCTTATACGTTTAATGGTGGAACTGTTGTTAATTTCTTAGAAGCACCAGATCCTGCAGATGATGTTGCAATATTCTTCTATAGGGGAAGTTCAATTGATAGTTTCATTGTAGATGTACCAGAAACTCTTAAAGATGGTGATCTTGTAAAAGTTAATCAACAAAATACACCATACCCAGATCCAAATGGAGCACTTAAAAATAATTTTGTTGAACAAGAACAAAGAACTATTACAGGAATAACAACTTCTGATGAATTTTCAACTAATTTGTATTATGGATTAGGTATGAATCGGACAAATTATGTTCAAGGTGATTTCCGTCCAATGGATTGGATAAAGCAAAAAACTGATAAAGTTATTGGTGGTGAAGTTGTTTATAAAACTAGAAATGTTCTTGAAACATTAGTTTTCCCAAATGCAGGAATAACTTCTGGTATTACTACTAATACTACTGAGTTCTTTGTTGATTCTGTTGATTTATTTAATTATGAAGGCGAAGCTGTTTTAGATTTTGAATGTGATGCTTTAATTGTAAGTCAAGTTACCCCAGTTGCTGCTGCATTTACTGCAACGGTTTCTACTGCTGGTACAATATCTGCAGTTACTATTACAAATCCAGGAAGTGGTTATACAGTAGCACCTACACTTTCTATTTCTAATCCACCTGTTCAAATATCAACAGGAATAGGAACTACTGCTACAGTAAGTGCAGTAATTGGTGTAGGAGGTACTATTACTTCTATTAGTATTACTAATCCAGGTTTAGGATATAGTGAGACTAATCCACCACAAACTATTGCTCCATTACCTAAAACTTCTAGAGAATCAATAACTGGTATTAGTGCTACTACTGGTTTTTCTGGAATAATTACAGGAATAACAACAACTTCTGGAACAGGATCTAATCCTTTAGCACTTAAGTTCTTTGGTCAAAGAACTAGTGGTAGTGCAGCAAATACTTTACTTAATAGTTATCCTGTTGTAATTTATAACACTGAAGTTGGTACTGGATGTACGTCTATAACAGGTACAGGTGCGACTGTAGGTATAGGAACTACTTTCTTAGATAACATTTATCATGTTAGTTCTTTTAGTAATCCTGGATCACTTAACGCATTTGAATTCATTTCAAATATTGATTCAAATTCACCAGTTACTGGAATTAATACATATGTTCAAGGGTTAAGTGGATCAATTGGTGAAATTTCTTGGGGTAGATTAAGTGGTGCTACAAGATCTGGAATTAATCCAATATCTGTAGAGGTTGCTGGATTTACTGTTAATAGTGGATTAACAACTTTCCCATATATACAAAGAAGAAATGCTGGACTTAGAACTACAGGAGCTATTGAAAAATGAATCATCCTAAAAATAGTATAAATATAGAAAAAAGCTGGTAATATGGCCGCACTTGTAACAGATCAATTTAGAATCAATAATGCTGGTAATTTTTTGGGAGATATAACTGATCCCAATAATTCGTATTATATTTTCTTGGGATTAGTAAATCCTGGAATTCAAAGTGCCTATGGTAGAAAAACAGATTGGGATTCTAGCCCACAATCTCCTATAGACAATATCAATTATGAAAATCATGTTACTGATACTATGATTTTTGGTAAGAAGATTACTCCTGCAAATGCTAGAAGAGTTGTCAAGAAACGAACTTGGACACAAGGTTCTAGATATGAAATGTATCGCCATGATTATAGTATTAGTAATCCTTCACCATTAACAGATAAATCTAAGTTATATGATGCTAGTTATTTTATTGTAAATAAAGATTATAATGTTTATATTTGTATTGATAATGGATCTACTGGAATTAGTACTATTTCTAAAGAAGGACAACCTTCACAAAATGAACCTTTATTTACTGGATTAGAAGCTTCTAGAGCATCAGGTACAAATGATGATGGTTATATTTGGAAATTCTTATTTTCAGTTTCTCCAAGTGATATTATAAAATTTGATTCGACAGAATATATACCTCTTCCTAATGATTGGTCAAGTACATCAGATTCTCAAATAGTATCTGTTAGAGAAAATTCTGATTCTGATGTAAATAATAATCAAATTAAAAAGGTATGGATAGATAATCCAGGAAGTGGATATCCAGATATAACAGGACAAGAATTTAATATTGTTGGTGATGGGTCTAATGGTAAAGTTATTATTGATGTTGTAAATAGTTCTATTGATAATATAGTTGTTTCATCTGGTGGTCAAGGATATACATATGGTGTTGTTGATTTAAGTGGAATTTCAACAGCACCTCTTGCTGCTAGTCCACCAACACCAGCAAAGTTGATACCAATCATACCACCTACAAAAGGACATGGTTATGACGTATACCAAGAACTTGGTGGTGATAAAGTTATGGTATATGCAAGATTTGATGATTCTACAAAAGATTTTCCTATAGATACAAAATTTGCACAAATTGGAATTATTAAAAATCCAACTGCAGTTGGATCTTCATCAACATTTACTGAAAGTCAATTTTCATCTGTAGGTGCTCTTTACTTAGACGCTCCAAGTGGATCAATTGCACCTGGAGATAGAATATATCAAGATATTAAATCTGGTTCTGTTTCTATAGGTACTGCATATGGATATGTCGTTTCTTATGATGTAATTACATCAGGAGTTAGTACAAGTGCAGTTTTGAAATATTATCAAGATAGATCTTTATATTTTAATCCAGAAAGTGGAGATCAAACAGATTTTGCTAATATTACTAGACTTGGTAATCAGTCTACAGGTCAAATTTATTCATTCCAATCAACTACCGAACAAATTAAAAAAATTGGTGGTGGTTTTAGTTCTGGGATAGAAACTAGTTTCAATGGAATTAGTACAAATCCAACTGGAAACAAAATTATTGATTTGGGAGTTGAATTTAATTCTGGTATTGCTCTTGCTGAGATAAATAAAGGGTCTGGTGAAATAATTTATTTAGATAATAGAAAATTAATAAATCGAGATCCGAGACAAAAAGAAGACGTTAAAATCATTCTGGAATTCTAAAGAAAAATGCCACAAAAAACTAATTTAAATATAAATCCGTATTATGATGATTTTAATGTAGAAAATAATTATCATAAGGTTTTATTCAGACCAGGAAGACCTGTTCAAGCAAGAGAGTTAACTACTCTTCAGTCTACTTTTCAAAATCAAGTAGAATCTTTTGGTAGACATATATTTAAAGAAGGATCAATGGTGATCCCTGGAAATATAACTTATGATAATGAATATTTCTCAGTAAAATTAGAATCTGATCATCTTGGAATACCTATTTCTTTATACCTGAATGATTTAAAAGGTAAAAAGTTTAAAGGACAAAACTCTGGTGTAACTATTATAATTTTAGATTATAAGTTACCATCCGATTCTAGTGATATTACAGATATAACAATATTTGTAAAATATTTAACATCAGATAATGATAATAGTGAAGGTAAATTAACAAATAGTGAAAGTTTAATATCACAAGAAACTATAGTATATGGAAATACTACTATAGATATTGGAGATACTGTAGCCACTTTAATATCATCTTCTGCTACTGCAACTGGTAGTTCTGTTGGAATTTCTAGTGGAGTGTATTTTATAAGAGGTAATTTTGTAGATGTTTCTGATGATAGGGTAGTTTTAGATCCATATTCAAATACACCTTCATATAGAGTTGGATTTAATGTTTTAGAATCAATAGTTTCATCAAATGAAGATCCATCATTATATGATAATGCAAAAGGATTCTCTAATTATGCTGCTCCAGGTGCAGATAGATTAAAAATTAGTACAACTTTAACTAAAAAATCACTAACAGATTTTAATGATACTAGTTTTATTGAGTTACTTAGAGTAGATAATGGTGAAATTAAGAAAATTCAGAATACTTCAACATATTCTATAATTGATGATTATTTTGCATTAAGAACATTTGAAGAGTCTGGTAATTATTCATTAGGTAATTTTAAAGTTGAAGTTGCTAATTCCTTAAATGATAATATTTCAAACGAAGGAATATTTCAAGCAAATCAATCTACTGAAGAAGGAGGTACTCCATCTGATGATTTAATGTGTGTAAGGGTATCACCAGGTACTGCATATGTTAAAGGAAAACGTGTTGATAAACCAGGAACTACTATTGTAGATGTAGAAAAACCAAGAGACACTGAAACTATAGATACTGTAAATGTTCCATTTGAAATGGGAACATTACTTAGGGTTGACAACCCACAAGGTTCAGCATTAATAAATTTAGATGTAAGTAATGGTTCAAATATAGTATTACATGCTGAAAGAAGAGCTCTTTCTACTACAAATGCAGGTACTGGAGCAGAAATAGGAAAAGCTAGAGTATATTCATATGGGTTGAGAAATACTCCATATACTGATGCTTCTAGTCAGTGGAATTTATATTTGTATGATATCCAAACTTATACTAAATTAACTTTTAATGATACATTAACTTCTGCACAATTACCTAAGAGTTCATATATTAGAGGTAAGAGTAGTGGTGCTACAGGATATGCAAATGTTGCTGCCAGTGGTACTAATACTATGAATTTAGTTCAAACTTCAGGTTCATTTATTGTTGGTGAAGCTATTATAATAAATGAAAATGAAGAGGTTTCTAGATCTATTAATGCAATAACTGTTTATGGAATTGAGGATATACGATCAGTATATCAAAATGTAGATTCTACATTGGGTATAGATTTTATTGCTGATACTGTATTAGTAAATAAACCACTTAAAGGTTTTTCACCAACAGATACTGTTGATATTGATGGTAGTGGAAATGTTACTTCTGCTGGAAATAAATTTACTGGTATTAAAGAAGGTTCTGTTGTTAGATATCAAACTGGTATTAATACGACTAGTAATTATAATAAAGTTAGTAGTGTTTCCCCTGATGGAAGAACTATGGTTCTTGGTGCTATAGACACTGTTACAGGAATTGCTACAGGATCAATAGGAATAGCAACTAATGTTTCATTATCAATTGCTACTCCTCAAGTTGTAGATACTGATAATTCTGGACTCTATACTCCAATTGAACAATCTAATATATCAGATGTTAATCTTTCTGGATCAAAATTAGCAATAGTTAATCAAATAACAAATCAAAGTACAGATGGAAATGGTACATTAACATTAAACCTTCCAACTGGAATAACTAGTGCATATTTTGATAATTTTGATACACAAAAGTACTCTATTCATTACAATGATGGAACAACTGAGACTTTAACAAAAGATCAATTTGATTTACAAACTGGATCAAATCAAGTTGTATTTAATGGATTATCAAAATTAAGTCAGACTAATAATGTAGTTGTAAATGCTACAATAGAAAAAAATTCAATTAAGAGAAAAAATAAAGAGTATAAGAGAAGTACTCAATTAACTGTAGATAAGACCATTTCTGGTGTGTCTACTGTGACTAATGGATTATCACAAAATAATTTTTATGGTTTAAGAATTGAAGATCAGGAAATATCATTAAACGTTTGTGATGTTGCTGAAGTTGTTGCTGTATATGAATCAAAAGATGGTTCTAATCCTACATTAGATAAATTAAGTTTTGTCAGTGGATTATCTTTAAATACTGCAACAGTATTAGGGGAAAAAATTACTGGTGCAGAAAGTAAAGCAGTTGCACAGATTGTTAATAGAGATGCTAATGGACAGGATATTGAGATTGTTTATCTGAATAGTAATACTTTTACTGTTGGTGAATTAATAACTTTTGAAGAGTCTGGTATTGTTACTACTTTACAACAAATAACTCTCGGAATATATTTAAATATAACTGATAAATTTGCATTAGATAAAGGACAGAAAGAACAATTTTATGATTATTCTAGATTGGTAAGAAAGAGAAATGTTTCTGCACCAACTAGAAGATTGTTAGTAATCTATAATCATTATACAGTTCCTAGTGATGATACTGGAGATGTATTTACTGTAGATTCTTATACTAAAGAGAGATTTATTAATGATGTTCCTACTTTAGCAAATGAATTGCGAGCATCTGATACTTTAGACTTTAGACCAAGAGTATCTGAATTTACTGATATTGATAAATCACCATTTTCATTTACTACTAGAGCATTTAATGGAAGTGGAGCAACTTCGTCTTTAGTTGTTTCTCCAGAAGGAGATTCTGTAATTGGATATAGTTATTATCTTCCAAGAATTGATAAATTAGTTCTTGATCCCTCAGGAATATTTACTGTAGTTAAAGGTGTATCTTCATCAAATCCAAAACCACCTACAACTATTGATACTGGAATGCATGTTGCTACCATATCACTTCCACCATATTTGTATGATCCAAATAATATAAAAATATCTCTTGTAGATAATAAGAGATATACTATGAGGGATATTGGTAAAATTGAAGATAGAGTTGAAAATCTAGAAATTGTTACTACTTTATCTTTACTTGAATTGGATACAAAGACTTTGCAGATTAAAGATGCAACTGGAGATAGATTTAAGTCTGGATTCTTTGTTGATGATTTTAAAGATAATAAGAGAATGGATATTGAAAGTCCAGATAATAAAATGGATATTGATTCTACAAATGGTGAAATGATTGTCCCATTAGATAGATATTCATTCAAACCAGAACCAGGATTATCTGGTGGATATGATCTATATACGGCAGATTTTTCTCAGAACTTAAGTTTATTAGACAGTAATGTACAAAAAACAGGTGATATAGTTACTTTAAATTATTCAGAAAAATCATGGATTGAAAATACTTTTGCATCTAGAGTTGAAAATGTAAATCCTTTTGAAGTAATTCTTTTTAGAGGTAGAGTTACGTTAAATCCAGCTTCTGATAATTGGACTAGAACAGAAATTATTGAAGGTGATCAAAGAGTAGTTTTAGGTGATGAGGATAGAACTGTTACCGACAATATATTTACTGGTAGTAGACCAGAAACACATATTCGTTCACGTAATGTTGGATTTAATGCGTCTGGTTTAAAACCATTTACTAATTATCATACATTTTTTGATGGAAAATCTGGTATTGATATTATACCTAAATTAATTGAAATTGCAATGACAACAGGACAATTCCAAGTTGGAGAAACTGTTGAAGGATTTATTACTGGTATCTCAACTCCTGGAACCAGAAGAATTTCATTTAGACTTGCTCAACCAAATCATAAGACAGGAACTTATAATTCACCAACTACTAAGTATGGAACCAATCCATATAACCAATCAGTTACAATTCCATCAGCATATTCTGCATCATCAACAATATTAAATGTTGATATTGCATCATTAACTGAAGATGCTCAAGGGGAATTCTTTGGTAGAATAACCAATGGTATGAAATTAATTGGTGTAACAAGTAAAGCTGTTGCAATAATTTCTGATGTTAGACTATTTGCAGATTCTGTTGGTGACCTTAATGGTTCTTTCTTCTTTAGAAATCCATTAGCAAATCCAGTTCCACCATTAACATTTACAAATGGAACTAAGACCTTTAAATTAACATCAGACTCTACTAATTCAACTCCAACTCCAGGAGATGATTCAATTAGTCAAGCTCAAACAGTATATAACACAAGTGGTATAGTAGAAGAATATGAACTAGTTACTACGGTTATTAGAAGACCTGTTCCACCACCACCTGTTGTTATTACTAGAATAGTTGAAAGGGTAGTAGAAGTACAGGTAGATGATGATGACCCATTGGCACAATCATTTACTGTAGATGAAACTGGAGCATTTTTATCTTCAGTTGATTTATATTTCTTTGAGAAAGATCCAACTGAAAAAATAACAGTTCAACTTAGAAGCACTGAATTAGGAACTCCAACTAATAGGATAGTACAAGATTTTGCTCAAGTTGAATTGGATCCATCACAAATAGAGGTTAATGGTGAATCTATTATCAAAACTTCTACAGATGGTTCAGTAGCAACTAATGTTAAGTTCCCATCACCAATTTATTTGGAACCTGGAAGAATGTATGCAATAGTTCTTTTAGCACCTACTAGTACTAAGTATAAAGTATGGATTTCTAGAATGGGTGAACCTACTGTGGCAACTAGAAATCTTGGTGAAGGTAGTCAATCTATTGTGAATTCACAATATCTTGGTGGAAGTTTATATAAATCACAAAATGGAACTATTTGGACAGCATCTCAAGAAGAAGATCTTAAATTTACTCTTTATAAGTGTAATTTTATAACAAATCAAGCATCAGATTTAACATTATATAATCCAAGGTTAAGTTCTAAAAATCTAAACTTTAAATCTTTACCTAATTCTATAAAAAGTTATACTAAGAAACTTAAAGTTGGTATTACAAAGACAACTCATGCACCAACTATTGCCAAGTTAGTACCAGGTAGAAAAATAAGTGCTGCTGCTTCAGGTGCTCCTGCAGTTGCTACAAACCCAACAGGTATTATTGAAAAAGTTGGAAGTGAGATTTCAGGAACTATAGGTGTTAGTAATGGTGGTTCTGGATATAAACCAAGTCAAACTGGAGCATTTACTAGCGTTCCATTATTCAATATTACTGGATCTGGAACTGGTGCACAAGCTACTGTTGATACCAATGCAGAAGGTCAAGTTAGTTCAATAACTGTAACTGCTGCTGGAAATGGATATTCTATTGGTGATGTTCTTGGGGTTACAACTAGTAGTTTAGGGAATGATAAAAAAGGGGAAGGTGCTTTATTGACTGTCGATGCTATTTCTGGTGTTGATACTCTTTATTTAACAAATGTTAAAGGACAACAATTTACTGCGAGTGATTATCTAGTTTTATATACTCTTCCTACGGATGAAAATCCAGTATCTGCTGGAACAGCTTCTACAGTTATAACATCATTATATAATTCTGAAAAATTATATGAAGGTGATGTTATAGAGGTTAATCATTACAATCATGGATTGACAGCAGATAATAATAAAGTTACTATTAGTGGTATTGAACCAAACACTGTTCCAGTAAAATTAAATGCTGAATTGGCATTTAATGATACTCAAATATCTGTTGCGGATACGACTGGATTTGCTACTTTTGAAGGAATTTCTACAAATAGAGGATATGTAAAAATTAATCAAGAAATTATTTTCTATGATGCTATTGGTACAGGAACTCTTTCAGTTGGTACTAGAGGGTATGGTGGATCTGCTCAAGATACACATCCAAATGAGTCTCAGTGTTCTAGATATGAGTTTAATGGGGTTTCTTTAACTGGAATAAATACAACTCATGATTTACCATCTGATGCTGATTTGAAGGCACTTAGAACTATAGATACCTATCATATACAAGTACCAAGAACAGGAAGAGAAAATCTTCAAAATAGATCTACTGGTACTAATCAATTAAGTTTTAGTGAAACTGGATTTGCTGGTGGTGATGAAATATTTACTACACAAAACTTCCAATATGATTCATTTATTCCAGCATTTAATATATTAACACCTAGTAATAATGTTTCTATAACAGGACAATTGCGATCAGTTAGTGGTACTAGTGATGGTGGATCAGAAGCATCATTTATTGATCAAGGTTATGAAGATGTAGAATTTAATCAATTAAATAAATTAAGTTCTCCAAGATTATTATGCTCTGAAATTAATGAATCTGTAAGATTAACATCTTTACCTAAGAATAAATCTATTACATTTGTTGCCCAATTTAAGTCTAGTGATTCTAATTTATCACCAGCGTTAGATCTATCTACTGGTTCATTTAGATTATTGAGAAATAGATTAGATTCACCAGTATCTAATTATGCTAAAGATGGTAGAGTTAATCAAATTACTGGAGATCCACATGCTGCAGTTTATATTTCTCAAAAAGTTAATTTGAAAAATCCATCAACTTCACTTAAGGTTTTAGTTTCTGCATATAGACATTCATCAGCTGATTTTAGAGTTCTTTATAGGTTATTTAAACCAGATTCTAGTGAAGTTGATCAGTCTTATAGATTATTCCCTGGATATGATAATCTTAAGGATGTTGATATTGAAAAGCAAGTTGTAGATTCTAATTTAAATAATGGAAAACCTGATACTTTTGTTTCTGCAAGTAGAACTGATGAATTCAAGGATTATGAATTCACTGCTTGGGATAATACTGAGGAGTTTACAGGATTTCAAATTAAGATTGAATGTAGTGGAACAAATGAGGCTTATCCACCTAAATTTAAAGATTTTAGAACTATTGCACTAGCATAATTATGAGAGTTGATGGACATAAGCATCTGTATAGGGATAAATCAGGTGCAATAATAAATCATGACACACAAGGATACTCACAGTATATTAGAATGAGAGAAAAGAAGAAATCTGAAGAGGATGAACTCAAAAGAATGCGTTCTGATATTGATGAAATTAAATTTTTACTACAACAATTGGTAAATAAAAATTGATGAATTGGTATGTATATAAATATCTAAAAGTATATTGATTAATAATGGCAGTATATGTATCCAACATTGTGATTGAGCAGGGATTTGATTTTGATACATCCTTTCAATTAGAGGATACTCGTTCTAATGCATTTTTAAATTTAACTGGAGCAGCTACAACTGCACAAATAAGAAAGCATCCAACAGCTTCAACAGCAGTCTCTTTTGGAACTTCAGTCAGTTCGCCTGAACAAGGCATTATTAGTATTACAATGACAGCAGCTAAAACAGCAACATTAAAAGCTGGAAGATATGTTTATGATGTTAAGTTGACTACTTTAGATGGAAGTGAATATAAAGCTGTTGAAGGAGCAGCATTAGTAAGAGCAGGGGTAACTAGGTAATGCCAAATATTAACGATAGAATCGGTTCACAAAATGTAATTAGGGTATTATCTAATGCGTCGGCACCTCCGACTAGATTAGTTAATCTATTAGACGTAAATTCCACTAATAAAACTAAGGATGGAATGATCCTTGTGTGGGATTATGACGCTGAAAGTTTTATAATGACGGATATTATCGATTCATCGATATCAGTCATAACAGGACTTGTTACTTTTACAAATACTACACAATCTCATTCTGCAACAACTGGTGGTTTAGTACTTAGTGGTGGTCTTGGTGTAGCGAAAGATACTAATATTGCTGGCAATTTAAATGTTACTGGACTATCAACATTCCAGAATGATTTAAATATTGATGGTGCAGTTGATATTTTAAAGAGTTTAGTTGTCAATCAAAATTTTAAAAGTGTAGGAGTAACAACTCTTTCTAGTAGTGGTGGTATTACTACTACTGGTGGTGACATGTATATTGGTGGTGATTTATTTGTAAAAGATGATTTAGTATATGATGAAGTTACAGGTAGAAATTGGAATATAACAGGTATTGGTACAATTGCTACTCTTAATGCCACTAATACTCATATAGTTGGTATTTTAACTGTTGGTTCATCAAGTATTGTACTTAATAGTGAGACTGATGTAATTAATGTTGGAGGTGGAGTAACAATTGGTAGTGCAGAAGGAATTACTACACCATCTCTTGATGTTAGTGGTAGAATAGATGTTGAGCATTTATATGCAAGTGGAATATCAACTTTTGCTGGTCACCTTGACAATAACACAATTAAAGCCACTGGTATTGCTACAGTTGGATCTCTTTATGTTGGTACTGATGAAATTGTTAGTTCTGCTAAACAGTTAAAGAATATTGCATCTCTTGATGCTACGACAACAGCAACAATTGAAGCTGCTATTGTAGATGGTCCAAATACATTTAGTGGTCTTCAAGTAACTGGTTTATCAACTTTTGTTGGATTAGCAACTTTTTCTAGTGGTATTAAAGTTACTTCAGGTATTTCTACATTTGAAGGAATAGTTGATATTAATAATGATTTGCAAGTTGCTGGACTTACTACTACACAACAATTAAATGTAGTGGGTGTTTCCACATTTATAGGTGATATACTTGGTCAAGGTAATATTGATTATCCTGATGGTAGTGTAATAAAACTCGGTGACAATGATGAACTTAAAGTTTATCATAGTGCTGCAACAGCATCATATATTGATAATAATGCTTCAATATTATATCTGAGAAATAACATATCTGATGATTTGGGATATGCAATTAGAGTTCAGGCACAACTTGGAGAGGATTCTGCAGTATTTACTCCACATCAAGGAGTTGATTTATACTATGATGCTGTCAAAAAACTAGAAACCACACAAAAAGGTGTTGGTGTGGCAGGTAGTATGACTGTTGATAATTCTTTAAGCGTATCTGGTCTTTCTACTTTTGTAGGAATAGTGACAACAACAGGTAATGTGTTTGTCGGAGGTACTATTACAGCTACTCAAGTAACAGGATTGATCGATGGAGGAACTTATTGATGGCAAAACCAACCACTAGACAAGAATTAGTAGATTATTGTTTAAGAAAATTAGGTGCACCAGTATTGGAAATTAATGTTGATGATGATCAAATTGATGATTTAGTTGATGATACTATTCAATTATTTAATGAACGACATTTTGATGGTGTTGAGAGAATGTATCTTAAATATAAATTTACTCAGGATGATATTGATAGAGGACAGGCACATAATAAAACAGATAGCACAAATACTGCTGGTATTGTAACTACTACTGCAACTTCTACTAATGTAAGTGGATTAGGAACTATTACTTCTAATTGGTATGAAACTTCTAATTTTTTACAGGTTCCAGATTCTGTAATTGGTGTAGAAAAGATATTTAAATTTGATAGTAGTACTATATCATCTGGTATGTTTAGTGTTAAGTATCAACTATTTTTGAATGATTTATATAATTTTAATTCTGTTGCATTACTTCAATATTCAATGACTAAAACATATCTTGAAGATATTGATTTTTTACTAACAACAGATAAACAAATAAGATTTAATAAGAGACAAGATAGATTATATTTGGATATTGATTGGGGTTCAGAAACAGTAGATACTTTTATTGTTCTTGATTGTTATAGAGCTTTAGATCCTACTAATTTTGCAGGTGTTTATAATGATTTTTTTGTTAAAAAATATTTAACTGCTTTAATTAAAAGACAATGGGGACAAAATCTAATCAAGTTTCAAGGAGTTAAACTTCCTGGTGGAATTGAATTAAATGGTAGACAATTATTTGATGATGCGGAAAAAGATCTTGAAGCAATTGAATCAAAAATGGCTCTTGAATATGAGTTACCACCTCTTGATCTTATAGGTTAATAATATGACATTAAATTCCTATTTTTTACAAGGATCTAGAAATGAGCAATTTTTAGTTCAAGATTTAGTTAATGAACAATTAAAAATTTTTGGTATAGAAGTATATTATTTACCTAGAAAAATATTTAAATCTGATGATATAATAAGAGAAGTTCAATCATCTAAATTTGATGATTCTTTTTTAATTGAAGCATATTTAAATAATGAGGATGGATATGCTCCTGGTAGTGATTTAATGACTAAGTTTGGATTAAGGTTAAAAAATGAGATTAGTATTACAATTTCTCGTGAAAGATATGAAGAATTTATTGCTCCTTTTCTAGAAGGTATGACTTCTGGTATTAAAGAAGGAACAATAACAGAGTATACTTTTGAAGATTTAATTACAAGACCTAAAGAAGGAGATTTGGTATACTTCCCTCTCGGAGAAAGATTATTTGAAATTAAAAGAGTTGAGTCTGAAAAACCATTTTATCAATTAGGTAAGAACTATGTTTATGAACTAAGTTGTGAACTTTATGAATATGAGAATGAACTTGTTGATACTACTATTGAGGAAGTTGATAATACTGTGGAAGATGAAGGATATATTACTAAGTTAATGTTAGTTGGATTAGGTGTTACTGCTACTGGTACTGCATTAGTTGGTGGATCAGGAATGATAGGCAGTATAGTTATGACTAATGATGGGGCTGGTTATACGTCAACACCAACAGTAAATATATCTCAACCACCAGCTGGTGGAGTTCAAGCTACTGCTGTTGCAATAACAACTTCAATTGGTGGTTTACAATCGGTAAAAGAAGTAAGACTTATTAATCCAGGTAGTGGATACTTACCTAATGATCCTCCATTAATAACTATAACTGGAGGTAATGGAAATGGTGCTGCTGTTGATTTTACTATTGTTGATGCTGGAATAAGTGGTATTAATATGATTGAGACTGGAAGAGGTTATCCTTCTGATCCGACGGTTACATTTGGTGGTCCTGGAATTGGAACAACTGCTACTGGTAAAGTAATTATTGAACAAGGATTTGTAAAACAGGTACAATTTACTAATACTGGAGTTGGTTATACAGTAACACCAACAGTTACATTTAGTGGTATAAGTACTACTGGTATTGGTACTTATCTTTATAATGAAGAAGTTACAGGATCCTTATCAGGAACTACTGCTAGAGTTAGAGATTTTAGAAAACGTACTGATTTATCAGCAATTTATCCACCTGTTGAACTTAAAGTTTCGTTAAATAGTGGAGTCTTTTCTCCTGGTGATGTTCTTGTTGGATCTATATCTAATGCTAGATATATAGTACAATCATATAGTACTGATAGTTTTGATGAGCCATTTGATTCTAATGAAGAAATTCAAAATGCTGCTGAATCAATATTAGATTTTAGTGAGAAAAACCCATTTGGAGAATATTAATGTTAGGTACATATTATTATCACGAAATTGTTAGAAAAACTATTATTGGATTTGGTACTTTATTCAATAATATAAGTATTAGGCATGAAAAAATAGATGATACTACTCTTGATCAAACAAAAGTAGGTCTTGCTTATGGTCCACAGCAAAAATTCTTTGCTAAAATACGTGAGCAAGAGATGCTAACAAAATCTATTGCAATAACTTTACCAAGAATGTCATTTGAAATGGTATCAGTTCAATATGATCCAACTAGAAAATCTGGAATAACACAGACATTTAAAGCACAAGATGGTAATAAATTAAAAAAAGTTTTTATGCCAGTTCCATATAATATTGGATTTGAGTTAAGTATATTTTCAAAATTAAATGATGATGCACTTCAAATTATTGAACAGATATTACCATATTTTCAACCATCATTTAATATAACAATTGATTTGGTTAAATCAATTGGTGAAAAAAGAGATGTTCCTATTGTATTGGATAATATAAATTTTAGGGATGAATATGAAGGAGATTTTAGTACTAGAACAGCATTAATATATACTTTGAATTTTACTGCTAAAACTTATCTATTTGGTCCTGTTTCACCTACTACCGATGGACTTATTAAGAAAGTTCAAGTTGATTATGCTGCAGATACTGCTAGAAATGCAAAACGTCAAATGAGATATACTGCTACACCTAAAGCAGTTAAAGATTATAATGATGATAATACAACTACAATAACAGAAAATCTAACAATTGATGATAGTAGAATTTCTGTTAATAATTCAACTGCATTAAGTATTGGTGATAGAGTTGTAATTGATAGTGAAATTATGAAAATTACTAAGATACCTGATGTTGCCACAATTAATGTTTACAGAGGTTATGATAATTCTATATCTGCTACTCACATATCTGGAGCAACTGTTAATTTATTAACTACTGCAGATGATGCTTCTATTGTACCTGGTGATGATTTTGGATTTAATGAGTTCTTAACAGATTTTGATGATGGTAAAACTTATAGCCCAACACAACAAACTGACGTATAATTAATGCCATGTCTAGTTATGATCCTATAGATGAAGCACTGAATACTACTAGTGCTATTGAAGTAAGTAATACACCAGAAAATGGATGTATTACAAGGAAAGATAGTACAAAAAATATTACAGATGATGTTGAAAAAGATTATGAGTATACTCGTGCTAACTTATATTCTTTAATTGAAAAGGGACAAGAATCTCTTAATGGTATTATGGAATTAGCAGGTGAAAGTGCAAGTCCAAGAGCATATGAAGTTGCAGGACAGATTATAAAGTCTGTTGCTGATACAACTGATAAGTTAATGGAATTGCAGAAGAAGGTTAAAGAAGTTGATGAGGAAAAGGCAAAAGGTCCAAGTCAAGTTACTAATAATGCAGTCTTTGTAGGTTCTACTAGTGACTTATCAAAGATGATTAAACAACAATTCCTAAATAATAGTAATAAAGAGTAATAAAGTGGATTTAGTTCAAAGAAGACAACAATTGCGTCAAAAGCAAGTTGATAAAGTTAAAAAGTTTAGAGATTCTGCTGCTGAAACTGCTGCTTATCAAAAAAAGAAAGAATCTGAAGTTAAAACTAAATCAAAATCTTCAGGATCTAGATTGGTGCCAAAAATATCTACTAAAACAAAACCAAGTATTGATAGAGAAAAATTAAAGAAAGAAATAAAAGCAGAATTAAGTACAAAATCTAAATCTTCTAATGCTATAAAAAGTACTAATAAGAAACCACAACCTCAAACAGAATCATTAAATATTAGTGATTCTAATGGTACCACTTTTGCTAGAGTTATGGATATTATTGGTCCTGCTCATATGAAACCTCTTGTATCAAATGGTGTATGGAAAGGAACTGAACAGATTACTGAAAAAAAATCTGATTGTGAATGTGATGATTGTGGGCAAGATCCATGTATAGAATGTGGAGAAAGCCATCATAAAGTTAATGAGCAAGTGACAGATGATGATAATATTGAAACTGATAATGCACAACAAAAGAAACAGATTGATTCAAAACAGAAGAAAGCAAATCAAATAAAGAAACAAGTTTTACTTAAAAAAATACAAGCAGTAAGACAGGGTGGTGGAGAAGATATTGTTGCATCATATGATTGGAGATCTGATGATAGTATGAGAATTAATAGAATATTTGAAGGTAAGAAGAAAGGACTTTGGGATAATATTCATGCTAAGAGAAAACGTGGTGAGAAACCAGCAAAACCTGGTGATAAAGATTATCCAAAAACATTAGATGTTGATGAAGGATTAAAGCAAGCACGTAAGAATGTAGGTGCTGATACTTGTTGGGATGGATATACAGCAAAAGGAACTAAGAAAAAGGGTGGAAAGGAAGTTCCTAATTGTGTTAAAGAAGATGGTGTAAGTGAAGGGGCTGCTTGGACAAAAAAGTCTGGTAAGTCTGCTTCAGGTGGACTTAATGAAAAAGGTAGGAAGTCTTACGAACGTGAGAATCCTGGTTCTGATTTAAAAGCACCACAACCAGAAGGTGGTTCTAGAAAAAAATCATTCTGTGCTAGAATGGGTGGAATGAAAAAGAAACTTACCAGTTCTAAGACTGCTAACGATCCAGATTCAAGAATAAATAAAGCACTTAGAAAGTGGAAGTGTTGATTGATCATGAATAATAATGATGTATATCTTGGTAACCCCAATCTAAAAAAAGCAAATACTGCAATACAATTTTCTCAGGATAATATTCTTGAGTTTTTGAAGTGTAAAGACGATCCCATATATTTTACTAGAAAGTATATAAAAATAGTCTCTCTTGATGAGGGACTTGTTTCTTTTAATATGTACGATTTCCAAGAGAAATTGATTAGAAGATTCCATGAGAATAGATTTAATATCTGTAAGATGCCTCGGCAGACAGGTAAATCTACCACTTGTATATCATACCTTTTACACTATGCAGTTTTCAACGATAATGT